>JACCDT010323117.1_pt1 | contig 50187 bp, 66 predicted proteins | sample 7446291 | NCBI WGS metagenome assembly JACCDT01 (sample SAMN15323446, study PRJNA562643) | freshwater metagenome | isolation source: river surface water | place: USA:Blue River Watershed | collected 2017-08-17
CATAACAATTGATGCTAAGGGTGGGTATTCTCCACAACTAAGTAATGCTAAAGCAGGTATTCCTACAAAGTTGATAGTGAAGACCTTCGGTACTTATGACTGCTCAGCCTCTCTAGTTATTAAATCAATTAATTATCAAAAAATTCTCTCTCAATCAGCAGAAGAAATAATTGATATCGGCATACCTAAAGCTGGTGAGCCACTCAGGGGAACTTGTGGTATGGGAATGTATAATTTTGAAATAGATTTCAGTTAAGAAAAAAGAACGACAACCGTCGTTCTTTTTTCTGCAACATGAAGCTTTGTGGGTCGCACTTAGTACATAACTAAATGGGGCATCAAAACTAACAGGTTGTCAATGCGGAGGCGGTGAGATTCGAACTCACGATCGAGTTTCCCCGACGCTGGTTTTCGAAACCAGTGCCTTCAACCACTCAGCCACGCCTCCAATACATATTCAAATTGTCGGAATATCGTGGCTTAGTAGTTCTCTCACTTCGTTCGCGGGTGAGAGCAAAGCAGTTTGCTCTCACCCCATCTCAGCCACGACTCCAATATATTCCATAGAACTCCGTGAGTTTAACATGGGGAAATTAAAAACCGAAATGAAATTGGATCATCTCGGTTTAACTTAAACTGAAGTTTTTTATCTCTACCTTTTTTTGATTAAGATCAATCATATACCGATTAACCCTTTTAACAATTGGTAGAATAAGCATCACTTCAAAATTCGAGGCAGGATACTCATCAATAAATATTTCTGTATCGTATATACGATTTACTGAAAGTATTGCCTGTTTAGTCTCGACCTCACCATCCGATAAAAGGAAGAGGAGATGGGGAAGTGCTTCCTTGTTAATTACAAAGAAGAAATATGATATGGAAACTTTCATCTGGGATTTCCTACCAAGCGTAAGTTCGCGGAATTCCGTCACAGCCTCTTCACATGAGCTATACCATTGCCCATTCTCATTTGTATGATTTGGGTGAATGAGAAAGCTCTTGCTAAAGTGTGAGTTATATTCTCTCCTCATTTTATCAGCAAAGCGAAGTTCTCTTAGGGTATGACATGACACTTCAACGAACGTGTCATGTGCCCAAAAGGCAATAAACAGTGTTCGTGTCATGGCCACTATTTTTCTACTTTAATAGTAACTAAAAAACAGAAAAGATACACCATCGGATATTTGGCAAAACCTTCAAGATAGTTTAAAGTCTTAGTACGTATGCGCGGTTAGCTCAGTTCCCGCCAGAGGTCGGGCAGGGTCCGAGCGATTCCTTGTATATAAGTAATTTATGTAGTTGTCTCAAAGTTTATATTTTGCGCGGTTAGCTCAGTTGGTAGAGCGACCCCTTGACGTGGGGTAGGTCAGAGGTTCGACTCCTCTATCGCGCACTGAACGTTAGTGAAGAAGTGATGAAAAGCTTTGCTTTCAGGAGTCGAAAACCTTTTGTGAGATTTTATGAGTTTATGAAATATCCAAAAGGTGTACTGCTTCTGTAAGAAGAGACTCCTCTATCGCGCACTAAAGTATTGTAGTGTGATTAATGCTATAATATGCCCTATATGGAAAAACTCAAAAATAATACCGGACTTGTAATACTTATAGGAGTAATTGTTTTCTCAATCGCATTCTTTTTTGCTGCTCAAAATTTCTCAAAACAAGGCGCCTATGTAGAAGTGAAGGGTCTCTCGGAAAAGATCGTCAAAGCTGATACTGCAATCTGGACACTTAACTTTGAGGTGAAATCGAACGATGTCGATACGCTATACGCTGGTATTGAGAAGAACATCTCCACCATCAAAGCTTTCCTTATTGAGAAAGGCTTTGAGGCGTCAGAAATTAATGTCGCCCCGGTCAATATTTATCAGGATACCTACCGGGATGCGGTATTTAGATACAACTCGACGAATCAATTATCGGTCTATACGAAAAAAGTTGATCTTGCAAAATCAGCTTCAAATGAGACCCTCTTCTTAGTGAAAAATGGTGTGGTGCTAAATCAAAATTCAATAACCTTTGAATTTTCTGATCTCAATAGTATTAAGCCAGAGATGCTCGCTGAAGCTATCAAGAATGCTCGAGAGACTGCATCACAATTTGCAGACAACTCAGGCTCATCCGTAGGCGGTATTGTCCGAGGGAATCAGGGAGTTTTTGATATTACTGACAAAGACCCAGGTTCACCAGAATACAAAAAGATTCGTCTTGTTTCAACGCTTAGATTTTTGTTGAAATAACAACAAATAATTGGCTCGCACTTCATGGACATCTTCGCACATACACTCTGGGCCAATGTACTCGCACGAAAGGCCAATAGATTGGCTAAGAAACCAGATAAGGTCAAAATTCCTGTAGGATGGGCGATGTTTTGGGGAGTCTTCCCAGATCTTTTCGCTTTTGGAATCCCTATAATTCTTTTGCTTCCTACATTCTTCGATAGGCTCATCTCAGGGTTTGGACTCTACGCATTTTTCCCAAACCAGATTCTCTCGCATGAGCTCTACAACTATAGTCATAGTTTAGTGTTTTTTGCAGTGGTGTTTTTAGGAACATGGGCCTACTTTAAACGGCCACGGTTTGAGCTACTGGGTTGGGCGCTCCATATTCTTATTGATACTCCATCACATGTTCTGAGTTTCTTCCCGACACCGCTGTTTTTTCCGATATCTTCGTATCACTTTCCCTATGGCCTCTCCTGGGCGGACCCACGTTACATGATCGTCAACTACACACTTCTTGCAATCACACTCGTCTATCTCTATCTCACCAGAACCAAGCCAAGCAATGAAAAAGTCTAAATACGAACAAGTCGCAGAACTTGAACTTGATCTTCATGGATACACCACGAGTGAAGCAGATATCGCACTAGAAGAACTGATACGAAAGAGGTTGTATTCACATGTGAGGATTATTACCGGACGAGGGCTTCACGGTGCGCACGGTCCTGTGCTACGAGATTTTGTAAAAAACTATCTCTCCGATCGAGGAGTCGTATGGAGGCAATCGAAGATTACAGATGGCGGAGAAGGAGCACTTGAAGTATTTTTAAATTAATATCATTTCGTGAAAAAAGTTACTGTAGAAAATAAAATGCAAAAAGGCTATACCTATGAACTCACTGAGCCAGTAGGGAGAAGCTTTGCGCATGATTTCAAGCCTGATCTCACACCCAAACAAATGCTCGCCCTAGGTGTCTTTGGTGGTGTCTACATGCGTGATGCAACTAAAGAATATCCGAAAGATTGGTTTAATCGTGCGAAATTTGCGCCGACTGGGACTGATACAACTCGTCGCCACTATCACGATCCAGCACTCAATTATTTTGGAGTTAATGCCAGTCAATCGCTATCTGTATGGCGTACAAATGGCTGGATATATAAAGATGATCCACGAGGATGGTTCGAATGGTATTGCCGCTATTACATGGGCCGTCGAATTCCCAAGGAAGATGAGCGTCAAATAAAGCGGTGGAAGCAGATGACGCGTCACGTAGGTCAGATTCGTGCTCACTGCAGAGTGGGTGACACTGCTTGTCGGAGACGCCAGCGCCAGGCACTGCTCCATTGGGCATATGACTCGAGACAGATATAGAAAACAAATTGCTAATCATAAAACCCAAGTTATTGCGTAGGTGAAATTTTGTGAGAATTCTTAATGAAACCCTTCAATATGAAAAGAAGAGTTTTGGGGCATCATACTTTTTATTTTATTAGTTAGTTCGTTGCAGGCTGAAGACTGTCCGCATATATAAATATCTGAATCATTAAAATCACAGGTAGAAATATGATCCTGAATATAGCCATTAAGAAATCCTGTGTTCGAATGGTTATTTGATATTACATAATGCACATTGACATGTGGATAGGTTTTGGCGAGATGATCAAAGTAATCCTTGTAGAGGATTTCGTTCGGATACCTACTCCCAGTCATAATCGTGAGATGATGGATATCTTCTTTTGTAGCGAAGTGATCTGCAAGTGATTTAATGACACCAGCCCCAATACCGAATGCAAATAAATATATGTTGATATGCTTCATTACTTCAGCCGTATTTTTGCCAAGTGGCCCCATAAGCATAATTGATTTACCGAGCATATTTCTATCCCAAAATGCACTTGAGAATACTCCTTGTGGAATTAATCGTACCGCAAAACTGATAATAAATGGGTTGGTGTTTGATGAGGAAATAGAATACGCGCGGCGCACGGTAACCCCATCTATTTGAAGGGAGACATTTACGAAACTACCTGGATTAAAATACAAGGGGCTAGTAAGTGTTACTTCGATTTCTTTTGCAGTTTCTGACAAATCTATGATATTCGTGATAGTGCCATTATAGGTAGATATATTCATGGTATGTTTGTTAGGTTTCTTTTCTGAAGATATGCAAGTGTGGTAACTAAAGTTACAAAGATCATTGCATAAAGTAATGTTCGCGTTCCATAGGAGAGATAGACGTAAAGGGCGCTTGCATAAAAATATATATATGAAAGCTTTTGAATTCTTTTCCACCAACTACCCAAGACACGTTTAGAAAAGTTGTTTGAGGTAACAATAAGAATTACAGCAGAAATATCAGCAACATGAGCGAGGACTGCATAGTCCTTCATTGACCAATATGAAAGTGCTGTAAAAGAGCTTAAATACTCCATCGGTCCTACGATAAGTTTTGCTAGGATGAATGAGATGATGACTGAAGCAGAAAATACACCCATGCCTTTCCGTAAGATCACTAGAGGACGTATCCAAACTGCTTTTCTAAAAATATCAGCAATGGGCCTTATACTCATGACAAAGAATACTGCGACATGTGAAGCCGTATAAAGCGCAGCGATAATAGGTAAGGAGAAAACTGTGGATTTAAAGACGAGTGCAATGGGTAGTACCATCATCATCACAATTGAAATTGTGAGAAGGATTTGTTGAGAATATCCAATTATTTTAAAGTACGTTTTCATATTGTGCGTTTAATTATTTGGCCATTTGAACGAATGAGTATGTACTGTGTTGGTATTGGGTTCATGTAGGTGAGCGCACTTTTTTCTGGAATAGACAAAAACATTTTTGCGTATACTTCACAGAGTGCTCCATTCGAATGAATCACACTTGAAGAGATAATATCTGTTTCAGTAGGGTTTTTTGTTCCAGTCACATCAAGAATGTGGTGAGTTCTGTGGCCATCATGTGACCAATGCCTTTTATAAATTCCACTCGTTGCGAGACTTTGATTAATAAGACTTACTTCAATTGGAGTTTCGGGTTGTAGAGGATTTTCAATTGAGAACAAAAAAGGTGCATTTTCTTTATCAAATCCTCGTGCACAAATATCTCCGCCGAGGTTTATGACACAACCTTCGACTAGATGAAATTTTGAAATAATCTTATGTGCAATTGATTCAGCCAGGTATCCTTTAAGAAAGCCACCGTAATCTAACTTCTGTCCCTTTTGTAAGTGTATTCTCGATGTCTGCCGATCAATGTGGGTAGTATTGAAATCAATATTGTATGGACGATGAGGATTTGCCGGTATGGTGTCTTTAATTTCAGCAAAAGTTTTGTTATAGCCAAGTCTTGCTATTTGTACTAATGGGTTGAATACTCCGCCTGAAAGTACGAATAATTCGTATGCTTTTTCAGTGACATCCATAAATATTGAAGACACCACCATATTCTTTTTGCGATTCAGTATCGAGAGTTCACTTGTCGGCAAAAATCTTGAGAACCGTTCTTCGTATGCTTTTACCTCATTTGTAACAAGCTGGTAGACTTCCTCAGCAAGTAGCCGAGATGTACATATGACGGCAAGCGCGCATTCAGTGCCTAAGGCTCTAAATGTATATTCAAATTCGTTTTTGTTTTCCATACCCGCAAGTATGAACAAGAAAGATGAAGGGGAGATGAATTAGGTGTACTATAGGATTATGAGAATACTCGTAGTTGAAGATAATGAAAAGCTTAGCAAGTACATGAAACAAATGCTCGAAGAAGAAGGCTATGCGACTGATTGCGTCTATGATGGGGAAACGGGTGAGCGGAGAGCTCTCTCTGGCAATTATGATCTGGCAATATTCGATGTCATGTTGCCCGGAAAGGACGGTGTATCAATCTGCAAAAGTCTACGAGCAAGTAATAATACTTTGCCCATCATTATGGCAACTGCCAAAGATGGAGTCGGGGATCGAGTGCTTGGTCTTGATAGTGGAGCGGACGACTATATCGTGAAGCCGTTTGATATGAAGGAGCTCCTGGCGCGTGTTCGAGCACTACTGCGACGGCCACAAGAGAGGGTAGTAAGTATTTTGCAAGTTCAGGACATAACGATTGAGAATCATACGCATCGAGTGACCAAGAAGGGCAAAGAAGTTCTGCTTACCCTCAAAGAATATGCGATACTTGAGTATCTCATGAGGAATGCTGATCAGGTGATCACCCGAGAACAACTTCTTGAGCATTGTTGGGATTTTGCGTATAGCGCTTTTAGCAACATTACTGATGTATATATAAAACAATTGCGTAAAAAATTAAAAGACTCAAATGAAAACTATATTCAAACAATCCGTGGTGTCGGCTACGTATTCCGATCACAACAAGTATAGAAAGGCAGTTCTATTACTTACCGTTTACTACGCCGTAGGAGTTGTGGTTATTCTCGCTGTTTTTAATATTATGGTCTACGGATTGTTTATTGGTAGCATACAAAATCAAGAGCATGAATTAAGAGAAGGAAGGGCTGTTGAAGAAGATTCTCAGGAAGAACTTAGTGAAGAACGTATTGATCAGTTACAACAAAACCTTGTAGACATACTCCTTCTTTCTGACGCTATTATTTTTGTGGTTTCCTTGGGTCTCGCATATGTTCTGTCTCGCAAAACACTTGCACCGCTTGAGAATTCGTACCAACAGCAGGCACGTTTTATTGCAGATGCTGCCCATGAACTACGAACACCACTTTCAGTAGTGAAAGCTGGTTCAGAAGTAATGCTACGAAGTGAGCGAAGTAGTGGTGAGTATGTGGAGTTTATTAGAGAATCTTTGGAAGAAATTGAACACCTTATTACGCTTTCAAATAATCTGCTTTACCTCGCAGAGAGCAAAAAGAGAGATAGTATTGTTGAACAATCAATAGTTTTTTCTGATCTTTGTAAAAAACAAATTGCATTTGTGAGTTCGTATGCAAAGGAGCGAACGATAACGATTCAGAGTTCAATAGAGGAAAACGTAATTTTGAGTGGTGACAAGGATGCTCTAGCTCGCATGATTGTCAATTTAATGAAAAACGCAATTGATTATACTAATGCTCATGGCGTGGTAACGGTCACGCTCTTACAGAAAAACAGTAAAAGCATACTCTCAATTTCCGATACAGGTATTGGTATCCCTGCAAAGGACCTCCCATATATCTTTGAGAGGTTTTATAAAGTTGACCACTCTCGAAGTAGGCACTCAACCAATGCAGGACTAGGGCTCGCAATAGTTAAAGAGATTGTCGTTGCACACAAGGGTGAAATTAAGGTTGAAAGCAAGATAGGCAAAGGAACTATCTTTACAGTCATTTTGCCTGATGTGGGGTGAGATAGATATATTCATCAAATATTCATGTTGACTCACTATACTTGGTGGTATTACCAGTAAGACGAGAACAACATAGTATGGCTAAATATATTTGTTTAGATTGCGGGTGGATATATGATGAGTCAAAAGGTTTTCCAGAGCGTGGAATCCCGCCAGGAACAACATGGAATGAACTACCTGATGACTTTCGTTGTGGAGAATGTGAAGTAGTGAAGCGCGATACAGACATGTGGCAGAAAATAGATTTTTAAAAATCCATTATCATGAAAAAAGATCTTCAAAATATAATAATAACTTTTGGCTTGATTTCCCTATGTTTCACTCAAGGGTCTCTATTTTATAGAAAAGTAATTGCAGAAGAAGCTCATGCAGAAATTATTAATGCAATGAAATCAGAGATAGAGCAGAATCTTGCCCTAGTTCGTGAGGAGGAGATTCAACAGCGAGCCACTGCATTAGCTCGTGAAATGCTCAATAAGCAACAAAGTGTCTCAGTCAATGAAAATGTAGGAGAGGATAATGGCTTGCTCGAGAGAGCTATTGCAGCAGCTAACGCGCAGGCAGAACTACAGAAACAACAAGTAGCACTAGGGAGCCAGGTAGAACAGGCTAGTACACCACAGGCTGCCCCTGTAACAAAGGTCACAATTAAACCGAGCCGCCACTCAAGCGCAAGTTAATTTATACTATATGAAAACATTTATTACTTATTTTATTGGGGTCACCACAGTTCTTGGATTTGTCTCATATGCGACTACTAAGACAACTCCAGTGTTTGATCAAGAGATTTCAAATCTCTCAGCAAAAGTGACCGAGAGCAGAAATACACTCGCAACGTTACAGAGTGCGAGAATTTTACTCAATGGTGTGGAAGAACAAACCACTAGAATAAATCTAGAGACTCCTACAGAAGTGCCCTATAGTTCGCCGAAAAATATTATAGAGATCAGTACAGAGGAGGAAAGTATTCCTAATGTAACGCCGGTTCTTAAATATGAAGACAAGGATTCTGGTAAAGGTAGTCTTCAAGAATTGAGCCATTATAGCGACGAAGATAGTGATGAAGACGATGAAGATGATGAAGATGATGATTAGCTAGTATGCGTCTCGTGTTTTCAGCCGAGAAATGAAACAATTTGCAAAATAGTGTAGAATAATAGTAGTACGAATTATAATTAATTGACATACTATTATGAATAGAGTCGTCCATTTTGAAATTCAAGCTGATGAACCCGAGCGTGCAATCGCGTTTTATAAGAATATTTTTGGTTGGACTATCGAACAATGGGGCGAGCAGAAGTACTGGATGATCATGACTGCTCCAAAAGAAAGTACCGAACCAGGTATTAATGGCGGGCTTTTGCCTCGACCAACCAAATTACTCGATGGAGTCTGTGGATCAAATGCATTTGTTGCCACTGTTCAGGTTGAGAATTATGACGCCATGGCTGAGAAAATTCTTGCAGAAGGTGGTAAAGCCGCAATGCCAAAATTTGCAATCCCAGGTATGGCCTGGCAAGGATACTTTTTAGACACAGAAGGTAACACATTCGGTCTTCACCAAGCCGATACAAATGCAAAATAATATGAAATATATTAAATCAATACTAATAATTGCTGTAGTCATTATCGCACTTGTGTTTGTCGCAAAGCATTTTGGAAAAACAGAGACAGAACCAGGCACCGTTAGTACTGTTCCGTCAGCTGATCATCAGGAACTCTGCTTCCTCTGGAATACTGAGGCAGGGGATAAGGCAACTATCGTAATGGATATTAGTGGCTCTGAAGTCACTGGTAATTTCAATTGGCTCCCCGCAGAGAAAGACAAGAAGACTGGACCGTTTAAGGGTACAATCTCAGCTGTTGATCCAGTGCTCATGGGCCGAACTATTGACGCATTGTGGGAAACTTCTGCAGAAGGCATGACCGTGACCGAAGAACTTAAAATTATTATGGGAGAAGGAAATGCTGCAGCAGGATTTGGTGAAATGAAAGATCGCGGCGACGGTGTCTATGTCTATGCTGACCCAGAACACTTAAGCTATGTCCCAAATCTCACTGATACAGATTGTAGTGATAGTGCGCTTCAATAAAGTAAGTAACATTATTCACGCATGGAGAAGAGCGTGATAGTATAAGAGTATTATCAAAAAATAAAATCATTATGGCCAAAGGAAACGATTCACAAAGAAAAGAAACTAAGAAACCAAAAAAGCCAAAGGTTAAATAGGTTCACACAAATCCCGGCTATCTAGTCGGGATTTGTTTAGTATTAGGCAGACTTGCAAATTTCCTTTTTTTGATTGTTGTGTTATATTAAACCCTGTTTTAATACTGATTTGGCCTACATCATTTGCAGCAAATGATCGGCCGAACATTTTGAGACAAAATGTTTTAGGCCCTATCGTCTAACGGTTAGGACGCCGGCTTTTCAAGCCGTTAATCCGGGTTCGATTCCCGGTAGGGTCACCTAACGAAGAAATAAAAAACTCTTATAAAATAAGGGATTTTTATTTTGTATAACTACCAAAAACCGCTATCATCCAAATGGGATTTGAACCATTCTCAATATGCGCTATAGTGCCTACATGAATGATCATGGAATGATGGAAGATGGGTACGTTTATGCAAGAGATCGTGCAATTGAACGCATAGGAGAAGAAGCGTTTAATAACTTAACAGAAGAAGAGCAATTAGTAGATATTAAACTCGTGTATCTAGCTAAGGTGCTTGTGAGGGAATTTTTAGAAAGAAAGAAGAAGAGTGAAAATTTATAATGTTGTACAACTTTACCTTGTTGTTTAACAAAAACTCCTATTGGTGATTAGTGCTAACGACTTATACATACTTTATATATGAATCCTGTTGAAAAACAATTCGAAAAATTTTATGAGAATATAAAACTTACTTACGCTCAAAAGGAAGATGCTAAGATTAAATATAATGGTGTCTGTCAAAAGCTCCACAATCATTATTATCCTAATATAGCTTATTCAGGAACTACAAAACTTCTAATAGGATCCCACGGTAAGCACACTTCGATTCGTCCTGCACGAGACATCGATATTATCTTTATCATGCCAGCTGAGAAATTCGGTCAGTATAATGATAATAGTTCGAATGCACAATCGCAGCTGTTGCAGGATGTTAAAAGAATACTTGAAAGCAAATACATAAACACATCTATTAGCGCGTATGGTAAAATTGTAAAATTAGAATTTGCGGATACTGGTCATAGTGTTGAAATTGTACCAGCATGGGAGAGAGAAGACGGTACTTTTATTATCCCCGATTCAGAAAATGGTGGAAGATGGCATTACCAGGATTATCGCAAGGAGATATCGGATATTGCCCACTCTGACGCTACTACTGGGAAGACAAAGTTTCTGATTCGATCTATTAAGAAATGGTCTGACAATTGCTCGGCCCGCATACGAACTTTTGATATTGAACACGTTGTCCTTTCGTTCTTTTCAAGTCGAGCAATTTCTAATCAAAGTACGGCACAATTATTTGTGAACTTCTTTCAATACTTTCTCATTAATACGGTGGATCATAACCTAAGAAGCCATATTAACACTGCTTTAGGAAGGGCGCAGAAGGCTCTTAATTTTGAAGTAGAATATAAATATGAGGAAGCGACTGATGAATGGAAAAAAATTTTCGGAGATGATTTTCCTAAAGCTATAAAAATTGCAGCGGAGCAAGTTTCTTCAAATGAAGACAAGCATACTCATCTCGACAAGCTAATAGATCAGTTTCCTTCTCCGACTGAAGAACACCTTACTGAGACTTATGGGATACCATTTAATATTGATCCAATATACTCAGTATCACTTGACGCTGATGTTCAGCAAAAAGGATTTCAAAATAGTACACTAACAGCTTTTTTGAGGAAAAGACTCCCTCTTCTCAAAAAGAAAAAACTTTTATTCCGAGTTTTTCACAATGTGCCTAGTCCCTATGAAATAAAGTGGAAAATAAGAAATTTTGGAGAGGAGGCGCAACGCGCAAATGGTCTACGTGGACAGATCTATGATGACCTTGGTTCAGAAGTTCGGGATGAAAGCACTCTTTATTACGGGGAGCATTATGTTGAATGTTATGTCATTAAAAATAATAAATGTGTTGCTATGGATCAAATTCTTGTCCCAATTGGCAATAATTACTAAATATTATGGATAAAATAAATCTGCAAATTATAAGAGAATCCTTCGGTCGTGTTGTCTGGACTCACAAGACATATGAGAAAGACTTTGAGATACAAGGGTCATATACCAAGTTTTTAAAAATCTTTAACCTGATTATTTTAAGCCTAGGATCAGGTGGATTATTCAGCGCATTGATAACAAATATTGAATGCTTGATCATCCTGGGTTCCATTTTTACATTTTTTGGTTTAGCTCTTGCAGTCTTTCAAATGAGTTTCAATCCAGAAGAAAAAGCATTCAAATACAAGCAAACTGCGCATCAGCTATGGCAGGTTCGAGAGAGATATACATGTCTCATTGCAGACATAATTAATCAAAAGATTACTTCTGAAGAGACAACAAAAAAACGTGATCAACTCTTGTCTGATTTGGATTTGATTTATAAAAATGCCTTGCCAACAAGTAGTGAGGCGTATAAGAAAGCTTCTAAGGTTCTTAAGAAAGATGAAGAATTCACATTTTCTGATGAAGAGATAAATAAATTTCTTCCCCAAGACCTCTGGCTGAATCACGAGTAGTTAGTTTAAGTCACTTTTTATTTTTAGCATTAAATATTTACTCTATTACTTTCCTCCCCCAACTTCTCCACCAACTCCGAATATAATTCCTCAGGCTCGACTCCATACAGTCTACTGAGCTTAATCAGATTGAGCATATGCGGATAGGCTAACCCCTCCTCCCACTTCGAGATCCGATCAGTACTACTAAACCCTAATGCACAGGTGACATCTACTTGTCGTAGTCCTTTTGCGTTTCTCCACATTCGTAAGTTATTTGGTATTGGTGTTTTCATATACTGCTCATTGTAGATCTCAAAAAGAAGGGAACAAGACAGGAGAATTTGATAGAAATGGAAACCTGTCTTGCTTCATTGACAAAGCCTGTATTCCATATTAAAATGATTCCAGAAAAACAACACAATGAAAAAGAAACCTTATGTAGGTGTTACAGGATTCATGTCGTCACAGGAGGTCATCGACACCATGAAAAACATTAATTTCAAAAAGGCAGAGAGACTACTCATGGTAGGTGTGCTCGCAAGTTCGAAAACAATTAGAGGTGGGGCCAATAAATGGCCTAACCGGTATCCACCACTTGGTGAGATCAAAAAAGATCTTTCAGGAACGTGATGAGTGCTTAAACTTGGTGCATTACAACACCAAAAGTCCGGAAGATTTACTGATGCAGATGGTGCAAATCACCGACGAAGTTGGGTATCTCTTAAATGGATTTCAACTAAACATTGCCTGGCCAAATCCGAAGACGCTTGAAACGTATCATAAGCTTTGCCCTGGAAAGACAATTGTACTTCAGGTTGGTAACCAGGCATTCGCTGAAGCCTTTAATGTACCTTCTTATTTGGCTCGTATAGTTAAAGATTACCTGGGATTGGTTGATTATGTACTACTGGATCCGAGTGGTGGCCTTGGTATACCGTTCTACCCTCTAACCATGCAGGAGTATCTGCAAGAGCTACAGCAATTTGAAAATGAATTGGGTACCGCTGTTGCAGGAGGACTAAGTCCTTCGACACTTCACCTACTGAAGCCATTGGTAAAGGAATTTCCTGGCCTGAGTATTAATGCTGAAGGCAAACTGCGGACATCTATGGATGATTTGGATGTTGCTGTTGCACGCCAGTATATTGAGGGAGCATTAAAGATGTTTGCTGTGTAATTTAAAAGTGACGTGTACGTATAAGCCAAAGGTATTAACTTTTGGCTTTTTTTATTTGCTTATAACCGACTAAAAGAAGAGGTATTAAGTATGACAATATGCTATTCTTGAAACAGATAACTCCTCATCATGACACACAAACAGCTCCACAAGAGATGGAAAACTGATTTTGCGCTCGGACTTCAGAGTAATAGTCCGTATCCGCCAAAAAATGAACCAGATGGATTTACAGGCTCTACAGTAGGAACTATAGAATATGATCCAAAAGGTAAGACAATCAAAGTCGAACCATTTCCAGATAGCAAGAGGCCCAAACTTCATTAGCATTGGGTCTTTTATTTTCTTTTTATTATTTGCTACAGATGATAAATCATGGTATTGTAATCCCAGAAAAACCTCAATCATGAAAAATAAATCAGTTATTGTAGGCCTTTCCTGCTTTATGGGGGGATGGCTTATCGGAGCTTCTATTGATTTTGCATTTGCTTCTACTGCCTTTGGCTTCTCAGAGAACATTCTCTTTGGACTTTTTGTGAGTTGCCTCGCTTATCTATACCTCACAAAGCTCGCAATTATCTCAACTATTTTTGAGTTTATAACTTCAAAAGATAAGGTTATGAAAATGAAGCGGCATTTAAGATTAAAATCCATTCTCTTTCGGCGAAGGCTTCAAATGCAGGAACATAAAATTCTTGGTCTGTCTTGGGTTATAGGACTCATACCAGGGTATCTGATTTATGTAAATGGAATGAATTATTTTCTAATTGCATGGTTTTTGGGATCAGCTGTAACACTTCTGGGATTAACCGCTCTTTGTATTTTTGCGAATATTATTTCGCTATCTTTCTTCCATAAAGGAACTTTTATCTAATCACTGGTTAGACAGCTTAATTATTGAATCCTCGCACTGGGCGGGGATTTTTCTTATAAGGAAGCTTCCATGTTAAAATCAACGATAGACAAATCAATTCTGTATCATGGGAACGATCACACAGCTAGACATCAATGCACTTTTCGGTATTGGGGCACCAATTGTTGCAACAATTGGTGCCATCATTTCCTTTGCTAATTTTTATCGACAAGATCTCCGTATGATTAAACGAACGAAAGTTGCAAGGTCATGTTGACATCATTTCTATATCCATATAGAACCGTACCTATTTTTTTGTAGCAGTTTTTTCCAGTCATTTTTCTGCTACAGGCCTACCATTCTGTTCGATGGTAGGCTTTTTTGTTGGATAAAATAAAAAGCTAAATTGAATTTCAATTTAGCTTTAGTGAATCACTTCAACTTTCTTATGATTACAAAATAACCCTTGTCCTCACCATCATCTGTTGTTCCGTCGCCAGTGATACTTAGTATCTGTATGGTGCTGTCGTTTCCCAAAAAGGCAGAAAGCGAGGTTGCGAACATTCTCTCGGTGCAATTGAAATAGTAAATCCCGTGTCCGTAGTCGATAGGCGTTACTATGGTTACTTTATCTGAAGGTCCTTGCTCAGAGTCATTTCTGGGGACGCATCCTTGCAGGAAGAAGGCATAGATTAAAAATGCCAGTGCTGTTGTTTTCATTTTTTACAATTGATTGTTTTGTGAGATGGAAGTACTGACTATACACTACTGTGATTTTTGTATTTGTCAAATACTGCTTCGAACTTGGGATAATATTCGATGAGCTATTATTGGGGTTTCTTAAAGAGGGGAACAAGACCGGAGAATTTACTAGAAATAGGAATTTTTCTTAGGTCTAACGATTAAAAAAATAAATCACAAACACTCCTACAAATACCATTAACCCTCCGAGTACAGTACCAGTATTGATTTGGTTCTCCTTAAAGAACATATACGCAAAGATTGCAATGAAGATTGGATATGAAATCTCAATGAGTCCTGAGAGTGTTGCATTCTTTGCACTTATGGAGAGTCCAATTAAAAGCTCTGCGAGCACGAATGTGACCGTAGCGGTAATGACATAAAAGAGGAGCTTCTTATCTGTAACGGCAGTTACAATATCTGTTTTTAACTGTCCTGAAAAATAAGAGATAGCAAGCATCACTAAAAATGCAACGAGACACGAAAAGGCAATTGATGTCGGTACGGAGATTTTCTTGTAGATTTCACCGTCAAAGACATACGTAAGGCCCCAAAAGATTGAAGTTGCAAAGGCAAAGAGGATCCACATGGATAATATCGTATCATATCCTGCTACATGTCGATTTACTTCAATCAAAAAGGGCCCCTACGAGAGGAACCCTTTAAACACTGTTAGTGCAACTTTTCTACATCGCTTTCGCTCTGCCACCATTCTTGACCGAATAGGCTTCAAGCGAACGTTTGTATCGCTCTGTCATCTCTTCCGATTTCGGTGCATCACGCATTGAAATGACGGTTACCTTTTCCTGCCACACTATTCCATCAGGCTCTATTGTCTGAATGGTATCATTGGTTACTTTCATTGTGGTCGGTCCTTCGGTGTAGGTACGGTAGTTTCCGACATTAAATGTGTAGTACTCAATGAGTATGGCTTCTCCGGCTATTGCAGTTTCATCAAGAGAATACCATTCCCTGACGAATACGGAATCAATGTTTCCTGCTGAATCCTGGAAGGTAACGATCTGAGGGGACTTACTGCTGCCGCATGAAGAAAGGAAAACAATTGCTGCGAAAAGCGAAAAGAGGATTGCTGACTTTTTCATAAGTGTGATTGGTTTTGAGTTTAGAATTGGTTTAAGAAAGCGCTGCATACCGTTCTAGATACACAATGCTTTCTCAAACCAGACCAATCACTATTGCAATGAACTCTTGCTGGTGTCCATTGTAGCATATCTATAATATTTGTCAATAGCAATATACCTAAGTAAAACTGCCCTTAAAGGCAGTTTTACTTTACAGTTCTTTTATTCTATACCAACCATTTTTCTTTTAATGTTCAATGCATTTGATTTTCTCTCAAGGGCACGCTCCTTAAGTTTTCCTATGGCATACGTAATTGCTGAGAAGCCTGCAGCGACTGCCGGGATTATAAACGTATACTGAGGTGCATCTGGTTGAGTACCCATAATTGCTGCACCTGTGCCCGCGTATCCTCCAACCATACTTGCCGTTGTTAACCCTTCCCAGAAATCTCGTTTCAGTAACAATGATACTGCATGAGCATTTCCTTTTTTATCAAGCCACTGTTTGAATCCCTCTACACCTCCCACCTCCTCTATTTCCGCTTGCAGAGCTGCAATTGAGAGACCAGCACTTTCGGCTGCATGGATAATATGCTCATCGGTAATATGTCCTTCATTTCCTTCAACTTTTTCATTTGGACTTACACCTTCAAAAGATAGTTCTTCATTCATATGATTATTCAGTTACCGCAGATTGACGGTCTGCTTTAATAAGGCTAAACACTTTCTTTAGTGCATCAAGTTGACCATTGATTTCCTCGGCTAAGGCGAGCTCTTCTTCTGGCGATAATTCACCATTCATCAAGCGTTTTATTTTTTCTTCCATAGACAATATGTTAAGAAATAGGACTAATAAAGACATTATATCGTTGCCTCTAAGGAGATTGCAATAGCTGCTAAAAATAAAAACCCATCACAAAAGTGATAGGGATTATCCGGGCTGACCTTAGAAGGGTGATATGGAATGTTCATACGGGTCGTTCACACTGGCAGCATACGTGCCATGGATAACTGCCGAAAGCATACCGTAAATTTTTTCCTTGAGGTATGTTTCAGAAAGAACATATCCGTTTAAGGGAAAGACTGTGCCATCCTTTGTCATGCCTGCAATTGGTCTATAGGTCATGACAAGACCTCTCCCAAATGCTTCATAGGGTTCAACATGATAGTAGAACAACGTATCACTCATTTTAAGTTCAGGATGCACAAATAGCTCTTCAGGTATGCCAGGATCTATTCGAAGTGAAATATTGATGTGCGTATAGGTCGGTAGTGGTGCGGTAATCTGTCGGTGTGACGAGAGGAACTCTCCTACATACATAGGCGAGACGTACTCATCAACTGTATCAGAGTTACTCATGATAATAGGGGACCAAACTCTTTGAAAGGAGAGGACTGAATCTGCACTTTTCACTGACAGAATCTGTCGGAGATTTTTCAAGGATGTTTCATAACAGTTGCGGTCAAATTGTGTATTTGCGTTGAACAATGGATGGAAAGAAAAAATGAACATGGGGATCAGCACGCAGGCTGCTATAAAAAGTGTGAGTTTCATTATGTAGATGATTTCTAAACTGCACTATACCGTACTATTAGATTAGAGCAAGTACATTCCCCCGAGATCTTAGAGTATTGAATTCCATTTCCACTTTCTTATTTGCTACACTTAATAAAGCATGGTACTGTAATCGCAGAAACTTTTTAACTATGGAAGACAAGCAAGTCCGTTCTGCCAAAACTATTCTTTGGGTCTTTGGCGCAGTCTATGTAGCCATCTCCATTGCCGGTGTATGTTTTTGCCAGTACTACTGTAATTGAGTATTACACCAGTGCAGAGTTGATATCATCTCATTTTTTCTATTCCTATAACACTTTATTCTTTTTTGTAGCAGTTCTGAAGTAAGAAAAAATACTGCTACGTGGCCTACCACTCGAACGTGTTGTTCGATGGTAGGCTTTTTTGTTTGTAAGCACCGGAAGGGAAGTTGACACAATTGAAAATATTGGTAGTCTTCAATCAGAAAACAACTCAAGACCATGGAAGTAAAAGACAGAAGAAAGTATTCAGTAGTGAGCCCACCTTTCAGCATCGAAGAAGCCACACAGGCAATAACAGAGCTTGTTGAACAAATGCGAGGTATTGAAACCCAACTGGCAATAAATAAGCCCACCACAAAGGTGGATAATAAAACCTGGGAAGAATTTAATGACTGGAAAAGAAGAGCTCTTCGTGCGAAGCAGATCATGGAAAAGCAAATATCCTTTTTAAAGAGCTGGATTCGTGAAAAGAAAGAGGAGGTAGATGAACATGAGATTGACTCACTTCAAAAAGAACTCTCACTCTGTTTCCAGCATCTTGAATCTCAAGATATAGGGCTCATGATCGCCGTAGCGAACTATGAAACCATCTGTCAAAGAGGTTCAATCCATGCAGTGCCCAGTTTATCTGAAAAGAAAAGATTTGCTGAAAGACTGGTATGTTTCGGATATTCTGTCTTTGCGATTCATGCCAGCAGAGTTAAATTAACTCCGTATGAGTGCAAAGTGAGAGACCGGCTCGTGGACCAACTTATTAAGTTAGCGTTCGGCTACGATGTGTATCACATAGTTCCTATTAAAGGCAAAAAACCCGACCTATAATTAGGCAAGGGTTTTTTTATTTTTCATTCCTCATTTTTTTGTCATAAACGACAATTCCTCCTCCTTGTCCCTCTTATTCCTATTCTTTATAATCTCACTAAGGGCAATGAGATCATTTCGTACTTCTAGCCATACAGTAAAATCTATTCCTTTAGAATTTCCTGAATCGCCTGACGAAACAGTATCACTTAGGGAATTTGCTAGATCTGGGGTGTTCGAAATTTTTTTCGTAAGGTTCACCTTCAGCAGTGCATATAAGAATCGCAAACTTGCAGAATCACCAAAAATGATAAAATGGAATTATGTTTGATACTCAGATTAATAAATTTATAGATGATCTTGCAAAGCACCCTCTTACATCAAATGTAAAGAACCCGTGGGATTACTCTCGACCTGAGAATCAGATCAGGCGAAAGAATCTATTTGGATATTTCAAGAAAATGCATGAACTCAAACCAATAATTTTGTTGGTAGGTGAGGCCCCTGGATATCGAGGTTGCGGAAGGGTAGGAATGCCATTCTCTTCTGAAAAACTGGTTCTGGGCCATCCGTTCTTTAGTAATAGAAATATCTTCAAAATCGAAAACATAGGGGAGCCTATTGCGGAAGCGAGTGCAAGTATTGTATGGAAAACATTCGATACGCTAAATTTTTATCCGCTCATGTGGGCGACATATCCCTATCATCCACATAGATCTAAGAACGAATTAAGTAATAGGGCTCCTAAACCGGAAGAGATCAAGATAGGGAAGCAATTTATAACCCGCCTTATAAGTATTTATGGAATTCAAAAAGTAGTTGCCGTGGGACGTGTAGCAGAAAAAACACTAAAGGAGTTAGGTGTTGAGGCAATTGCGATACGCCATCCTTCTCATGGTGGTGCCACACTTTTTGCTCAAGGATTAGGTAACTATAAAAAGAACCTTGGAAAGTAATATCAAGAAGGGTCGCCTATCGGAAAGAAAATGAGTAGAAGTTCTCATCACTTCATTATTGTGACAACTCAAGGTATACTCAGCATCTTCATAAAATATGTCAAAAAACGAAACAATCCTCCGTTTCGAGGAGGTCTCATTTGAATACAATCAACACAAACCCATTCTTGATGAGGTGAGTTTTTCACTTCGTAGTGAAAGTAAGGTTACTATCATGGGTCAGAATGGTGCTGGCAAAAGTACCATATTCGGACTTATAACAGGAGATCTCAAGCCTGAGAGTGGGAGAATCAATGTCGTCAGTGGCGTGACCATCGCGATTTCCAAGCAAGTGATCCCACGTGAAGACCTCTCGCTTACCGTGCGAGAGTTTTTCCAAAAGTGCTTCGAAAAGAAAATGTACGATATTGATCCAAGGATCGATGAGGTGCTCGAAGTAGTAAATCTGAAAGGCCACACCAAAGTGCATGATCGGATTATTAAGACATTTTCTGGTGGACAGCAGGCGAGACTTCTTTTAGCATCAGCTCTTATACAAAATCCTGATCTCTTACTTCTTGATGAGCCGACCAATAATCTCGATGCAGAAGGTATTGCGCATTTGCGTGATTTTCTCATCAACTACGACAAAACTGTCATGGTTATTTCCCATGATGCTGATTTTTTAAATGCCTTTAGTACGGGAGTGCTCTATCTTGATATTCATACACATAAAGTTGAGCAGTATCTAGGTAACTATAAGAATGTGTTGAAGGATATCGCACTTCGCATAGAGGCTGAGAATAGGAAAAATGCTCAGCTTGAAAAAGAAGTTCAGAAGAAGAAAGACCAGGCCAATGTGTTTGCTCACAAAAGTGGATCAAAAATTCGTCTCGTCGCAAAGCAATTAAAAGCCAAAGCAGAGAAACTTGAAGAAGAAATCGTCGACGTACGTAAGGAAGACAAAGCAATTAGGCCATTCACCATCCCGTCTCAAAAGGATTTGACTGGTACTCTATTGAAAATTTCTTCCTACACTCTAATCAACAGAAAGACACCTGCAAAACTTAGTTCAATAATTTACCTGAATAAAGATACTCATTTACTGATTAAAGGACCGAATGGCATTGGTAAGACGACGTTACTTGAATCGATTGCAAAAGGTGAAGCAAAAGGGATCGATATACACCCAGATGTCAGAATTGGATATTACCGACAAGATTTTTCAAACCTTAATTTTGAAAATACTGTGTATGAATGGCTTACAAATATAATGGACAGAAAAGATGAAGAAGGAATGCGAAGTATTGCAGCAGGATTTTTATTGAACTCAGAAATTATGAAAACAAAAGTTGGAGACCTCTCCGAAGGGCAAAAGGGGCTCGTGGCGTTTGCGGGGCTTGTTTTACTCAGGCCTGGACTGCTTATTCTCGATGAACCAACCAATCACATCAACTTCCGACACATTCCAGTGATTGCCAAAGCCCTGAGCTCTTACACAGGTGCCATGATTCTCGTCTCACACGTGCCTGATTTCGTCTCCCAAATTCGGATTGATGAAGTGCTTGATTTGGAGAAATAATTTTTCGCGGAAAGGTAGAAGCTCCGTAGTGGTATAATTGTGAGAATGAACATCATCAAGCTTTTCTTCAAAGTAGTTCTCATACTGTTTGTACTCACATGTGTTTTATTATTACTCACACGAGTAATTCCAATTGGTTCACAAACGAGAGAATTATTGACTCTCTCTGAGATGAAGAGTGCGTTTCCAGAGATGCGTCTAGCTACAGAGGAAGGGGAAATTGCATATCACCAATCTGGTGAAGGGAAGACACTGGTACTTTTCATCCATGGCTCCCCGGGACTCTGGAATGCTTTTGGCGCGTATATGAAAGATGAAAATCTCACAGAGCACAATATTACTATGGTTGCGTACGACAGACCGGGTTATGGGGAGACGACAGTCACGGGTACAGCATCGCTTGAAGCCCAAGCAGACATAGCGCAAGCGATCATAAGCAAATACAATCTACCGACAATTATTGTTGCCCATTCATATGGCGGAGCGATTGCCACAGCCATTGCCGAAAAATATCCAAAAGGAATCAAATCAATAGTGCTGATTGCACCAACACTTCATCCCGAAGGTGAAGAGAGTCTCTGGTTCTTGCGGATGACACAATGGATTACCCGTACGCCGATTGGTAGAGCGCTTGCGTCAGAAGTCATGGTACTCGCTGCCGATGAAGTGTGGCGAATGCCAGAGGAGATGAGGGCAATTGCACCGCTCGCCAAAGATATAAAAATTCCGATCACAATAGTTCATGGAGATAAGGATTACCTGGCACCAATTTCAAATTTAGATTATGCCAGAGGATTATTTAGTGGAGCAGAAGTGACGGAAATAGTAGTTCCAGATGGAAGTCATTTCCTACCATGGACAGAACAAGGTCTCATCGCCAAGACAATAGGTAAAAATCTCTAATTACTCTTCAATTACTGCTTCAAGAAGTGAATTTTCTAGTTCAGGTGTAACGCCAGAGATGCGCATGATGTCTTTATCAATCTTTCGGTACTCTTTTTTGGAGAGGTTATATTGATTGACTGCAGAAGTGAGGGTGTTACCAAGTTTCAGTTGATACTCATCGTAGGAACGCAAGTGCTTCGCCAGTTCACCAACACGCTTAATGATATCCTTGGCACTCTCTTCAATTTGCATGGCCTTGAGACCTTGAAGCACTGTTTGTAAATACGCAAGAAACGAAGTGGGGGACACAATAATGACTTTATACTTTGAAGCAGCTCGCTGGATGAGATTATCGGGTTCATCTTTTAATCCACCGACTTTGTTGACCAAGAGATCGTAGTAGATTGCTTCATGAGGAATAAACATGAAAGCGAATTCCATGGTGTTCTGAGCTGGTTGAATATACTTGGATGTTTCAACAATACGATTCTTCAGATCATTAACGAAAAGTTTCTCATAGCGTTCTTTCTCGACAGGATCACGTTCTTCGACTAACCGATTGTAATTTTCAAGTGAGAATTTCGAATCGATTGGAATAATTTTGTCTTTGACGAATACGACTGCATCGACGATGGTGTTGTCGAGAAATGGATACTGCATTTGGTAGCTGCCCGTTGGGAGGACATTCTTGAGCAGAGTTTCAAGATAGTACTCGCCAAGCACACCACGTTGCTTAGGGTTTTTTAGAATATTCTGGAGGTCCTGGAGCTGATCAGTAAAAGACATGACTTGTTTGTTGGTCTCATCGAGCCGAGTTAAGCGCTCGGTGATGTCTTGGACAATGCGAGAGGTTTCAGTTGATTGGAAACGCATGCTCTCATGGACTTGTTTCTGTGATTCCCCAAGCTTCGATTCAATAGTGCGGGAGAGTTCGTGAATTTGAGATTGGAGGAGTGAGAGGGAAGAGGAGTCAGATTGTGCAGGTGATTTTTTACGGAAAAGGAAAAAGACTGCAACGATAACTCCACCAACTGCAATTCCAATAATAGCTTCAATCATGTTCAAATTGTACTATATTTTATTTAGAATGATTATTTGACTTACAGATTTAATATGGTAGTGTCAAGCTAGAAAATAATAGTCTATGTTGATTGATCATCCAATTGTAATCCTCCTTGATCCCTATCAGGTCCAAAGAGATGAGTTACTACAAATTCTGAAAAAAGAGCTTGTTGCTTCTTGCAGAATTACCACCGTATCCAACGTAAAGGATTGCAGAAAAGCAATAAAAAAATGTAAGGAGACAACGCAGTTTGATGAAAAAGGTCTGTCATTAATTGTGATGGCAAACATCACTGATGATGATTGCCTGAAAATTAAGCAGACGATAGTTTCTGATACTGTGCCAACAATTCTTGTGGTTGATGGTAAGGAAGCCGAGGAGCCTCATGACGGTATGGCAGATACCGTAATTGGGAGAAAAGCGGTAAAGAGACTGTCTCTTAAAAGACTCACAAATGGAACGTTAAACGGCCTTCTCAAATAATGAGGAGGTTTTTTATTTTTATAACTTCCCAGACTTTCGACTTATTGAAGCTTTCCCAAATGATGTCGCAGTGTGTAAATCCAATCTTCATCATTCGTTTCAGACGTCTCCTTTTGAATGAGGAGCCACTCAAGATAACCTCGATCATCTTTGGCCAGGTCAGCAACTTTGGAACCGAGATATTTACCGAAGGGAATTATGTGAATAAGTGATGGTCGAGAAGAGATTTCTACCATTTCCTCAATTGCTTTAGTTTCATTACCACCATGTCGCTCGAGGAATTTAGTGGCAAGTCGCATGAATAATTGATCCATGACCAAAACATCACCACAGGCATCATGGGCTTTGCCACCTATTTCAATACCAAGAAAGTAGCGTAGATATTGAAGATTATACTTAGCGATTTTGCATTCATCATCGAGAAACCGAGCTAAGCGAAGAGTGCAGATAATTCGATCCGGAATCACACCTTCTTTCTTGATCATGTCGGCATCGAACGTAGCATTGTGAGCGACCATGATGGCGCCTTCTTCAAAGAGCTTTTTGAGATCACCATGCTCATTGCTAAATTTAAACGCCATTTTATCCGTCACCATCGCTTCTGTGATGTGGTGAACCACCATAGAATCAATACTGATAGGTACAGGTGGCTTATAGAGTTCGTTGATGACATGTTCAGGATTCAGTGGATGGAGCATCTCGGATTTGGTGCCATAGGCAAGCTGGCAAAGATAGTCTTTCTTCTCATTCCCAGTTGTCTCTGTATCGAGGAGTACAAATTTTTCCATACCACTAATAGTAAATAGTAAGTAGCAAATAGTAAATAGGGGAGTTTTTCGAAAGTTAAAGCTTTTCGTTTCCATCTTTTTCGTCTATACTTTTATTATTCCCCTGCCTCATCGGCAGGCAGGCTATCCGTTATTCGCTAATCCCTAATTAGTATGATTTACATCACAATCCAATCCCAAATCAAAGACGCGATGCGGGCCAAGGATCAATTACGCCTCGACACACTCAGGGGTATGCTCGCAGGCTTTACGAATGAGCTTGTTGCTAAGGGGCGGAAACCGCAGGAGCAATTGACTGATGAAGAAGCGGTGACTGTCATTACGCGACTTGCAAAGCAACGCAAAGATGCGATCGAACAATACAAAGCAGGAGCACGGGATGAGCTTGTCAGAGAAGAATCGGCGCAGCTTGCGGTGCTTGAAGAATTTCTCCCAACCCAAATGTCGCGTGAAGAAATCAAAAGCTATGTGAAAGAAAAAATTGCTTTGTCTGGAGTGATTGATACAACAAAGAAAGGACAGTTTATGGGTTCTATTATGAAAGATCTGAAAGGTAAAGCAGACGGAGGTATTGTCAAAGAAGTTATTGATGCATTAACAAGTGAGTAGGTTGTAGTTTGTAGTGAGTAGAAATGAAAGTCGAGTCGTACGAAAATTTAATAGTATGGCAGAAGTCGATGGATGTTGTATACGCTGTTTACAAACTAACTGAAAATTTTCCAAGAGAGGAAATATACGGGCTTACTTCACAAATGAGAAGAGCGGCTGTAAGTATCCCATCAAATATTGCAGAAGGGAGTAGAGGAAGTTCAAGAAAAGATTTTCGCAGTTTTCTAATAAATGCATATGGATCTGGCGCAGAATTAGAAACCCAAATAAAAATTGCAAAACACTTAGGTTATAGTCTTGAAGGGAATTATGATAAAATAGACTTACTTTTGATTGAAGTTATGAAAATGCTTAATAGTTTAATTTCGAAGTTAAAGGTGGGTTAATTACTACAAACTACTCACTAAAAACTACACACTAATATATGAAAATTCTTGGACATTGGCTCATGCTTGCACTAGCGATTCTCGCAGTGCCATTTATCGTTCCCGGTATACATGTGGACTCAATTTTGACCGCAATCGTTGTGGCGGCGGTGCTTGGTTTTATCAATTTCATCATTAAACCAGTTGTGACAATTCTGACGCTCCCTATTAATATTTTGACACTTGGACTCTTCTCGCTAGTATTAAATGGCCTCTTCTTCTGGTTCGTCGCACAAGTAATCAGTGGCTTTAGTGTAGAGACATTTACCGCAGCCATTCTCGGCGCACTTCTCGTCTCAGTCATTAACTGGATTGGTAACAAAATTTTCGTCCACGACTAACTCCAATGATTTTTACTCAAACCTCTCCCGAATCAAAGCGCGAATTTGAGGCGCTTATGAGTGCTGCGAATCGTGTTGCGATAACTGCTCATATCTCACCAGACGATGATGCAATTGCATCAGTACTGACGCTCTATCATATTTTGACAGAGCGATATGCAGAGAAGAAGATTGAGATTATCTATACGGGACTGCCAGTTGAGCGATATAAAAATCTTATTGACTATGACAAGATACAATTTGCAGATGATTGTGCAGATTTAGTTGAGGGTGTGGACCTACTTATCATGCTTGATGGTAACCAGTACAGTCGCTTTTCAAAAAAACCAGAATTACTACAGGGTATTCCTACGACTATCTGCTTTGATCATCATGATTCAAAAGCTGATGAATTTTCATACTATTTAAACGGCACACACCATACATCCGCGACTGAAATCATCTATGATTTCTTTAAAGGCACGTTCACACTCACGAGTGATATGGCGAAGCTTTTTCTACTTGGGATTTACGCTGATACGGGTAATTTTAGTTTTATTGATGAAACAAATGCACATGTCTTCACCTCTGCCAAAGAATTACTTGAAGCAGCTAAGATAAATATCTCAACGCTTCTCTCGCCATTTCGCACTATTTCATTTCCGGTGTTCGGGCTTATCCAAGAACTGATCAAAAACACAACTTATCTAACGGTAGGAGATTGGCCACCATTCCAGTATAGTTACGTCTCCAAAGAGTTTTTTGGTTCAGAAAATTACACTGACGAGGAGATGAGTAGCGCGAGTCATGTCTATATGTCTAATTACTTACGTGCAATTGAAGGCTATTCATGGGGTTTTGTGGTCACGCCACGAGAGAATAGCTTTAAAGTAAGCGGACGCTCTAGACCAGAATCTGTGGATGTAAATGGGCTTTTCCAATCTATGAATATTGGTGGAGGACACACGAGGGCTGCTGGAGGTGAATTTCCTAAATCAGATATCCTAAAAGATTCCACAGACTGCGCCGAGCTGATACTCGACTGGTTAAAGACCCATTCGGTACTATTAAAATAATTTTCTTTTTAAAAATTACTGTTTACTAATCAAAATGTTTATCGACGAAATTACAATTGCTGCAATTGCCGGACGTGGTGGAGATGGTGTGGTGCGTTGGCGCCGTGAGAAATTTATCGACAAAGGTGGTCCTAACGGCGGTGATGGTGGTCGTGGTGGACATATTTATGCAATTGCAAAACGCGGACTTCAAACACTCTCGTACTATTCTGCCAAGAACCATTTCAAAGCAGAACGTGGTGAAGACGGTATGGGTGGTTCTAAACACGGCAGTGATGGCAAAAGTATCACACTCGAATTTCCTATCGGTACAATAATTACAAACAAAGCGAGCGGTGAAAAATTCTTACTTGAGAAAGAAGGACAGAAGTTTACGCTGCTCTCTGGTGGTACAGGTGGGAAAGGGAATGAGCATTTCAAGAGCTCCCTTAATGTTGCGCCTAAGAAGGCAACTCCTGGTAAGCCCGGCGCTGAAGCGACATTCTTTATCACACTTGAACTCTTCGCAGACGTCGGACTCATTGGTCTGCCAAATGCCGGTAAATCAAGTCTGCTTAATTCGCTTACTCACGCACGAGCAAAGATCGGGGATTATCCATTTACCACACTCGATCCAAATCTCGGTGATCTCTATGGTTATACTATCGCTGATATTCCAGGATTGATTGAAGGCGCGAGTGAAGGAAAGGGGCTCGGTATACAATTTCTCCGCCATATCAAGAAGACGCGTGTGCTCGTGCACCTCGTCTCATTTGAAAATGGACTAGATATGATGAAAGTGTATAAGAAAATCAGAAAAGAATTAGAAGAATATGGAGAAGGGCTTAAGGACAAAGAGGAAATCATACTTTTGACAAAAACTGATGTTACTGATGAGAAAACTGTCGCTACAAAATTAAAGGAATTTAAAAAGTTAAAAAAACCTGTGTATTGTGTGACACTTTTTGATGAGAAAAATGTAAAAGAAATAAGTGATGCAATCATCACTACACTTAAGAATGAGAAATAGTTATGGAAAAGATTACATTTAGAGATAAGGTTTATGAAATAGTTCGAAAAATTCCTAAGGGTAAGACCATGACGTATAAAGAAGTCGCGAAGATTGCTGGTTCACCAAAAGCTTATCGAGCTGTAGGGACAGTGCTTTCAAAAAATTATGATCCTAAAATTCCATGCCACCGAGTACTTCGAAGTGATGGGGGAATGGGTGGCTACAATCGTGGTGGAGCACAGAAGAAAATTCTGATTTTGAAGAAAGAAGGAGCGATCAAGTAAATTTAAAAATAAAATCCGCGTGAGAATGCGGATTACTATTTATTTAGTATTCAATGTTCGACATCGAGGTCCCACTTATATCGTGATTTTTTAAGTTTCTCAAGTCTTCCGAATGTTCTAAAGGAGCAGTTATACGTATACTCATATCGTTGATCCGTAGACCGTAGTTCGATATAGATCTGATCAGCACCGATAATGTACCAAGTTTTCTTTTTTGAGTTTGGTATAGAGGCCATCTTACAAGAATCTCCTTCAATAAAATACAGAATATTCTCGTCAGTAGTCCTTATAAGTAAAGTTGATCGTAAAAAGGGACTACTAAGGCGTGCTGGTTGGAATTCGTACCAGTAAATAGTTTTCTCTGCACATGGAAACTCTATTTGAACATGAGTAGGAAGATAGGATTGGGCTTGAACTTGAACTAAAGTGCTTATTGATAACAGGGTCAAACAGAAGAACCATTTCATAGCTGTAAGATTTTCTTCTGAAAATATACAACAAATTCCATAGGTATGCTATAGTCTTTTCCATATATGGCAAAGGATTACTATAAAATGCTTGGCGTAGAAAAGAGCGCCTCAAAAGACGAGATAAAAAAAGCTTTCCATAAACTTGCGCATAAATATCATCCAGACAAAGGTGGAGGGGATGATGCGAAGTTTAAAGAAGTGAATGAGGCATACCAAGTGCTCTCTGATGAGACAAAACGTGGACAGTATGATCAATTTGGTGACGCGTTTACTCAAAATGGCTCCGGTGGTGCCGGCTTTGATCCCAGAGGTGGGATGGGAGGATTTGGTGGATTTGATTTTTCTGGTTTTGGTGGCGATCAGGGGGATCTTAATGACATATTTGCGGAATTTTTTGGAGGTGGTCGTGGTGGTCGTGCAGAATCAAGGCGTGGTAGAGATATTTCCACCGAAATTACTATTTCTTTCAAAGAATCAATTTTTGGCGTCGAACGCACACTTCTTATTACGAAACAGTCACTGTGTGATACCTGTCAGGGAACTGGGGGGAAGCCCGGGAGTAAAACGGTAACCTGTAAGAAATGTAATGGAAAAGGACAAGTACACGAAACTCGTCGTTCGATGTTTGGAGCTTTTAGTACCACACGAGTCTGTGATGTGTGTCATGGTAAAGGTAAGACATACGAAGAACAATGTGCAATATGTCGCGGCAATGGAGTGCAAAATAAACAAGTCGAAGTCGTGGTTAAAGTCCCAGCCGGCATTAATGATGGTGAGATGGTGAGACTTCATGGTATGGGAGAGGCAGTGGCACATGGTGAAGCAGGGGATCTCTATGTCAAAATTTCAGTTTCCAGAAGCCATGAAATCAAACGCGAGGGTAGTAATCTTATTATGGATGTGTCGGTGAAGCTTACTGAGGCAGTACTCGGTACGACTACAACTGTGCATGCGTTGGATGGAGATATTGAAGTCAAAATTCCTGAAGGTATCGAGCATGGAACATTATTACGTGTTCGAGAGCGTGGGGTACCCTATGCAAAAGGACGAAGAGGAGATTTGCTTTTACGTATTTCAATACTCATACCAAAAAAGCTTTCTAAGAAATCACGTCAATTAATAGAAACCTTAAAAGAAGAAGGACTCTAATGCATAACGAATTACTTATCGCAGTTCTTGCCGGAATCGGAGGCATGCTCGGTTGGGGACTCGCTGACTTTTTTGCCAAAAAAACAATTGACGCAATAGGGGATGTGGTGAGTTTGGTCTGGGCACATGTTGCAGGTACTTTGGTATTACTTCTATTAGTCCTTGGTAGATTTATTACACAAGGAACGCCATTTATACCGCATATTTCGACTCCGGACTGGGGTTTACTTGTTTTGTTTGGGATTGGACAAGCTGCAGTATATTTATTTGTCTACAAAGGCTTTGGTAAAGGGCAACTCGCTGTCTTAAATCCAGTATTTGCATCTTTTTCAGGACTAACAGCGCTACTCTCGATGATTATCTATCACGAAGTAGTTCGTGAACACCGTCTTCTCGTATTAGGAATTCTCTTTGTTGGGGTCTTACTCCTGAGTCTTGATTTCAAGGCACTTGCTACCTCAAGACCAAGACTAACCCATGTGCCAGGGTTACGTGAAGTAGGATTTGCAACAATACTTGCAGCATTCTGGACACTTTTCTGGGATAAATTTATTGGGGCTGATTGGCTTAGTTATGTGTTTTTGATGTATGTATGTATGACCATCACTATGTTCATAGTAGCCAAATTACAACATGTGGATCTTCGCTTCAGTAAAAAAAATATGTGGGTATTATTATTTCTAATTGGTTTTTGCGAAATCATTGCATATCTTGCGGTAAGTATTGGTTATGCTAAGACCAGTATGACCAGTGTAGTCGCATTACTTTCCGGTGCGTTTTCACTTCCAACGATCATACTTGCCTACATTTTCCTTAAAGAACGAGTGACAAAACTTCAAACAGTGGGCGCTTGTGTAATAATCATTGGAATTGTGTTGCTCGCCCTGTTATAATTATCAATGATTATGTCAGAACATCCCCAAGAAGTGCTTGCTCCTTCATATTTAGAGACGCTACAATACCAGACGCCATTTTTTGTTTTTTCAAAACAGAGAATTATAGATTCATATACTGCATTCAAAAAATATTTTCCGAATGTGCTTGTTCACTATGCAATGAAGGCAAATTCTGAGCCTGAGGTACTCGAAGTACTGCATGACATAGGTGCAGGATTTGAAGTGGCATCGCGCTATGAACTTGAGTTACTACAAAAAATACATGTTCCTGCAGAAAAAATACTATATGGTACCGCAGTAAAGCCGATCGACCACATACAAAGTTTTTTTGAATATGGAGTTGATAGATTTGCAGCGGATTCACTCTCTGAGCTTGTAAAGATTGCATCGGTTGCACCTGGCTCACGAGTCTATATACGTGCAAGTGTGAGTGACAGAGGAAGCGTTTTCAAGTTCTCCGAGAAATTTGGAACTAATAAACAGACAATAATTCCACTTCTTGTAAAAGCAAAGGAGTTAGGCCTTGTACCATACGGCATAAGTTACCATGTAGGATCACAGGCAAGTAATATGAACGCATGGGCTGAAGCCCTTGAAGAACTTAGTGAAGTTATCGAAGAAGCAAAGAAGATGAATATGCCGCTTGAAATACTCAATATCGGTGGAGGGTATCCTTGTGGAGAGTATGCTTCAACAGAAAATGTCTTTGGTTTAAAAGAAATTTCTCAGCCTTTTTATGAAGTGTATAAAAAGCTCTCCTACCGTCCTGATATTGTGCTTGAGTCTGGCCGTGCACTAATCGCATGCGCAGGTGTTGCAGTAACAACAATAATTGCAAAAATTGAACGGCCAGAACAGACATGGCTCTTTCTTGATCTGGGTGTATACAATGGTTTATTTGAGGCTATGGCATACCAAGGATCAACTCGCTATCGAGTTACCAGTATGCGTGAATCTACAGGTAGTGGAGAGGCACTCTTTGCACTTGCGGGTCCAACAGGAGATAGTCCCGATATTATTACGCGTGAAGTACGTTTACCAAAAGATATAGATGTAGGTGATAAGCTCATCATTCATGATGTAGGAGCGTACAGTCTCTCTGTGACAAGTACTTTTAATGGATTTCCAAAACCTGAGGCTTATTTTGTTTGACATCTCGTACCTCCACTCGTATACTTTTCATATATGCGCTTTACCACACCACAAAAAGTTTCGGTAGTTTTTTTGGTTTTTCTTATCATTTTTTGGTCAGCACTTAAATTGAGTGGAATTAAATCAGGTTTCTATAATTATTCATACTCATTTCTATTCGGTCTCATACCGCTCGTAGGGGGTATCTACGCGATGCTAAGTAGCCGCACGTGGGGAGGACTAAAAAGTGCAATTGGTAAGGCAGTTTTTTTTATAGGTTTAGGTATAACACTGTGGGGTGCCGGTGAGATGATTTGGTCGTACTATAATTTCTTTCTTGGCGTTGCCGCGCCCTATCCTTCATTTGCCGATCTCGGCTTTGCTCCAAGTATATTTTTCTACGGATTAGGATCAATCTATCTTGCTCAAGCGACAGGAGCGAAATTCGGACTACGTTCAACAAAAGCAAAAATTTTCGTGGTTGTAGCACCGATAGTAATTTGTATTTTTTCATACTATGTTCTCGTCATCGTTGCGCGAGGCGGAGTTCTCATACCAGCTGGCGAGATTCCACTTAAAGTAGTGCTTGATGTTCTGTATCCACTCGGAGATTTTCTGGCGTTGACACTCTCAGTGGTAATTTCAGGACTTTCATTCCGATATCTCGGTGGTAAATATGTTATAAGTATTATTGCTCTTTTACTTGGTCTCGCCATGATGTTTATTGGTGATTCGATTTTTTCCTATACGACAACACTTGGAACGTATTACAACGCTGATTTCGGCGATCTCATGCTTACCTTTGGCGTATTCCTACTAACATTTGGAGTACTGGGTTTTTATAAACCACGACATGAATAAGTATTAACCTATGACTGCAACACTATTTAGCCAAATGGGAATACAAATAATCCGTGAGCAAGAACTCATTATTGGTCCTTTGGCGTGGGACGAAGCTCGAAAAGTACAAGGTCTCCATGTGATAGGTGAAAAAGATGACGGTGTCGAGATTGAAGGTGCGAATCCTCAGGAAGTTATAAACCGTCTTGTTGTACAGTATGAAAAGCTTTTTGGACGTGCATCGAGAGAAGTTTGCAAAGAAGCAGTCATTAATTTAATTTCAGGATTACCAAAAGATCAAGTTCCAACGACGCTCCTATAGACCTATGGATGATACAGAGAATGCGAACACAGAGAAAAAAGATAACGCTTCAGCAACAGTGCCTGATGATCATTTGCGTCATGTCAATGAAGAGATTTATAAACGTAATCTTGAGCTTGCGTTTAAAAATAAAACTCTCTCACTTTTGCGACGACTCTATCAAATCAGTATCCTAACACTCAAACCAAAAGTTCTAGCAGAGGCGCTAGGGGAGACTATGAAGACTTCGCTCGGAGCTGAATTGGTAGCAACACTTCTCTATAATAAAACAAATGATACGTTAGTACCGCTTGCTGTTTCCCATTCAGAGCTTTGGGCGACACATCTAAAAGAAGTGGGTATTGAACTCTCGACACTTACTATCACTAGAGTTTCGGAGAATTCTTTTATCTATCCCATAATTGTAGAACATGTAAAAGGGTATACCGAACACCTGACTGATATTTGGAAAGATGAATCCACTAGCAAAGCCATACTCGCATTAGAGCAAAAAGTTCATGCGAAAACGACTATGGCATATCCTCTACTTATTGAAGGTAAAGTAGTAGGTATTTTACTCTACAGCCTTACACGTAACTACGAAGATCTCACACCATATGAAATCGAATCACTAGAGAGTTTTTCAGATGTGGTCGCTGTTGCACTTGATCGCGCCTCTTTGTATGAACAACTGCAGACTGCAAATGAAAAACTAAAAGGTCTTGATAAGCTCAAAACAGAATTTCTTTCGCTTGCATCACATCAATTACGCAGTCCGCTTACTGCAATTAAGGGCTACACTTCAATGCTTAGTGAAGGTTCATTTGGTCCTGTAACTGGAGAGCAGAAAATGGCAATCGATCGTGTCTATGAATCAACTGAACATTTGCGTAAAGTTGTCGAGGACCTTCTTGATGTCTCAAAGATTGAACAAGGTGGCATGAAATTTGATATGAAAGAATTTAATCTCTCGGCATCTGTGCGAGACGTGATTGATACGCTTGCGGTAACTATAAATGAGAAAGGATTAGAAATTATTGAAGAAATTCCAGCGGAGCCCATTACCGTCACGGGAGATGCCGAGAAGCTCAGACAAGTATTCATAAACCTTGTAGATAATTGTCTCAAGTATACTCAAAATGGCAGTATTACCATTGGCTTAGATAAACGCGTGGAAGCAGTACGATTTTATGTTAAAGACACCGGCATGGGTATTGCACCAGAGATTATGGACGAATTATTTCAGAAATTCTCTCGGGGTATTGGTGGCACAGTCAATACGGGTGGTTCGGGACTTGGTCTCTATTTAGCTAAAGAAATTGTTGAAGCACATAAAGGCAAGGTCTGGGCTGAGTCAGAAGGAGCAGGGAAGGGTTCGACATTCATTGCAGAACTCCCACTGGTTAGTAAATAGAAAATAGTGAATAGTAAATAGGAGGAGGAAATTAAAAACGTCCGGGTGAATTTCCGGACGCCTTTTAAAGAAGAATATTTCAATATATAAGGTATGCACTACTGAGGTAGGTACTGATTTTTACCCTTTCTCCTATTTTTCTTTTGCAACCGTTATCAATTACACTGACTATTTCACCTGTATCAAGTAGGACCTGCTTGTATGTGGCCTTGTAAGGTAATAAAGACTGCTCATGATAGCTAACTTCATCAAACGTGGTGTGTCCTATGATCTTGCCATCCTTGAGTGAGTTTTTAAAGTCCGTCCAGATTGAAAATCCGGTCATCAAAGCTACCACAAAGATAGCAATCATGAACTTTATTTTCTTGTTTTTCATGAGTTAATTATTTGATTTCTGTGAATATATTAGTATACATACTAATAATGTCAATGTACTATAGATCATATAGTAACGAAAAACTACCATCTTCTGCGATCACAGAAGATGGTAGTTTTAGTATCTTTTAATTTATTATTTTTTACTTACTACAGGGCCCTCAGGCGTGTCATTTACCAAATAGCCAAGGCTTTCAATTTGCGAACGAAGTTCATCTGAACGGGTAAAGTCTTTGTTCTCACGTGCACTTTCTCGCTCTTCGAGTAGTGTTTGAATTTCATCTGGTATTTCGATAGGACTAAGCAATTCAAATCCGAGCCCGAGAACTTTGTCAAAATCATAGAGTGTCGCAAGTTTGTCAGCACCTGAAATATTAGAATCTTTGCTGAGTTCCCAAACTACTGCGAGTGCCTCACTCATATTTAAATCATTTTCCAATTTTGAGATGAACTTCTCTTTGTATAGAGTACTAATAGTTCCAGTAGAAAACTTTTTCAAATTTAAGACAATTCCAGTAAGCTTATTAAGTGCATGTGCGCTTGCCTCCAAAGCCTCCCACGTAAAATTAAGCTGTGATCGATAGTGACCACTCAGATAAAAATAGCGAAGAGCAAAAGGTGAGAATCCTTTTGCTTCGATATCAGCCAATGTGTAGGCATTACCAAGACTTTTACCCATTTTACCACCATCAACTAGTAGAAATGCACCATGCATCCAATATTTCACAAATGGATGTACTCCTGTGGCGCCTTCAGATTGTGCAATCTCATTTGGGTGATGAGTACTTCTGAGATCCTCACCACCGAGGTGGATATCAAACTGCTCGCCCAAGTATTTCATACTCATAGCAGAGCATTCAATATGCCAGCCAGGGAATCCAACTCCCCAAGGACTTTCCCATTCCATTTGGCGTTTGTCAGTGGGTACTGAGAATTTCCAAAGTGCAAAGTCACGAGGGTTTCTCTTTTCCGGATTGATTTCTACACGCGCTCCCTCTTTGATATCTTTTAGATTAGAAAGTTCGCCATAGATATGACCGGCACTCTCATAGGCAAGTGTATCAAAATATATACCGTCAGTAACCTGGTAGGCAAAGCCATTTTTCTCAAGTTTTTGAATAAGCGAAATCTGCTCGGGAATATGGTCAGTGGCTTTAGCAAAGAGTTTTGGTTGGCTGAGGTTCAGCTTCTCGTATCCGGAGAGAAAGTCGTTAGTATAAAACTCTGCGATATCCCACGCAGTTCTACCTTCACGTCGGCTTGCTTGCTCGAGCCTATCTTCGCCCGTATCAGCGTCACCGAGGTTGTCACCTGTGAGGTGTCCAACGTCAGTAATATTCATCACATACTCGACATTAGAGCCGGCGTAGCGGAGAGTACGTACAATAAGGTCACCAAGTGTATAGGTACGCCAATTACCAATAGTCACGAAATTATATACCGTAGGTCCACACGTATAGACCCCGACATGACGGGGCGAGAGTGGTACAAAATCTTCCTTATTTCCAGTAAGTGAGTTATGGAGGGAAAGCATACGTAGAAAAGTAGTAATTACGAATTAAGGACCCGCCTACCGGCAGGCAAGTTACGAGTAGAGTATAGCTGAAAATAAAGCATTTGCATAAGTCAGAAAAATATGTAGAATAGGTCTACTATATATGGCAACCACAAAAACAACTAAAAAAGCCCCAAAGGTAGCAAAAGAAGAAAAAGGGGAGTTCGCGGTAATTCTAGCTGGGGGTAAGCAGTACATGGTCTCAGTTGGTGACGTTGTAACGCTTGAGAAAATCACTGGGGATTTCAAACTAGGTGACAAAATAACCTTTGACAAAGTACTCCTCGTTGATAACGGTAAGGACACTTCTATCGGCATGCCCTACATTGATGGCGCCAAAGTTGAAGCAACATTTCAAGAGAATGGTAAAAGTAAAAAAGTGACGGTCATGAAATACAAGCCAAAGAGTCGTTACAAGAAGACTAATGGTCACCGCCAACCGTTTACGAAAGTGAAGATTATGGCCATTAAATAAGTTAAACTGTAAGTAGAAAAATTAAAAGAAAAGCACCTGTGCGAAAGTATGGGTGTTTTTCTTTCATCTTCAACCTAATTATTATTTTCTATTTTCAAGTGCGTTTTTGATCGTCTCTTGATCAGAGTACTCAATCTCAGTGCCAGTCGAGAGTCCGCGGCCGAGGGAGGTGAGAGTTATATTGAGTTCAGTAATCTTTTTACCTAAAATCGTACGAATATAGTCATCAGTCCGTTCGCCAGAAGGTGTGAGTGAGAGTGCTAAAATTATTTCTTTCAACTCAGAATCTTTTGAACGGGTTTCAATAATTTTTTCAAGCTCTCGAATTCTGATGTAACGCTCGATATCTTTTTCAATTGGGGGGATAAGTCCGCCGAGTACGAAGAGCTTACCATCAAAGATTTTACTTCGCTTCATCGCTTCATAATCAGAATCTTTTTCTACGACGAGTATTCGCTCCGTCGAAGTGTTAGGGTTTCTACAAATTTCACACAGCGTATTACCGTTTGATTCAAAATACACAAAGCATGAACTACATTGGTTGACTGTTTCTCCAAGTTCGCGAATTGCCCGAGCAAGCTCCTCGCGGTAACCTTTTCCAACATGGAGTAAAAAATAGACGAAACGTTTTGATTGTCGTTCGCCAATGCCAGGGAATCGAGCAAAAAGTTCTGAGAGTTTTTCAATAATGTTCATATATGATATTTCTATTCGCTTCGCACTTTTTACTACTCACTAACTCAGAACATATCATCGCTTCCACTTGTAGCCTTTGGTGTTGCAGGAGCGAAGTCGCTAAATGAACTTTTCTCAACTGAGAGGAAAGTTCTCATTTTTTGGTCAAAGTAGAGTTCGACTTTGCCGGTTGGGCCGTTACGGTGCTTCTCAATAAGAATTTCTGCAATATTCGTTTTCTCATCCTGGTCCTTATATTTGTCTTCTCGATGGATAAATGCCACTACATCAGCGTCTTGTTCAATTGAGCCTGAGTCACGAAGATCAGAGAGGCGTGGACGGCCACCACGTGCTTCAATTGCACGTGAGAGCTGAGAGAGTGCGAGTACTGGCACATCAAGTTCACGGGCGAGTTGTTTGAGCGCACGTGAGATTTCTGTCACCTGATTGACCATAGAATCATACTGACGTCCTGGGTTAATAAGTTGTAAGTAGTCGACGATAATAAGCCCAAGTCCATGTTCACTCTTTAATTTCCGAGCAACTGAACGCATGCGCACAAGAGTATTTGATGCTTGGTCATCAATATAGATTGGTGCTTTGGAAAGCTTATCTAATGCGTCACGGAGCTTAGAGAACTCTTTATCAGCGGAGAGTTTTCCAGTACGAAGACTCCAAGCGTCAACATGTGACTCAGCTGCGAGCATACAGTCAACTAATTGCTGTGCAGACATCTCGAGGGAGAATATGCCAACGGGAATGTTGTGTTTCGTGGCTGCCATTCGAGCGATATCGAGCGCGAGTGTTGTTTTACCGACTGAAGGACGGGCAGCGAGAATAATCAAGTCAGATTTTTGCAAACCCGAGAGAAGGCTGTCAAGAGCAGGGAAGCCTGTAGGGACACCACGAAGCTCATCTTTGGACTCGTGGAGCCGCTCAATTCGCTCCCAGGCTTCAGTAAGAGTAGTTTTAATGCCTACGAAGCGCTGACTCTTTGGGGAAGCGGTGACTGCAAAAATAGTGCGTTCAGCTTCATCCAGCACTTCATTGATATCAGTGTTTTCTTTCCAACCAAGTGCACTGATGTGATCTGATGACTCAATGAGATGACGAAGTATGGCTTTGTTGTGGACAATTTCAGCGTAGTGACGGACATTGGTTGAAGCGGGAACAGTATTGGTGAGCTCAGCAATGTAGCCTGCACCGCCAATGCGTTCGATATCACCTTTTTCCTTTAATTTTTGAGATACAGTGAGGAGGTCTATTGGTTCACCTTTGGCAAAGAGGTCTAAAATCGCTTGGTATATGATTGCGTGTTTACCAGCGTAGAATGCTGTGGGTTCAATAATATCTACGACCTCATGAAGTGCTCCAGCCCGAAGGAGAAGGGAGCCGAGCACTGCCATTTCTGACTCGAGGCTTTGTGGAGGGACACGAAGTTCCTTTTTTGGTTCACTCTTGGTCGACATAGTTGGATTCTAGCACAGTGTATCCATCTCCCTAATTTAAGAAATCAGTAAATATGTTTGTAACCTGTGGATTTAATTAGAGAAATTGACTTATTATGAAATGCATAGTACACTATGACTTAGAAAAGCCATTTACCATGGAAGCACAAAAGTTAGGTCACGAAAGATTTTTAGAAATTCTGGCTGCGTTTAAAAAATATTACGTTAAGGAAAATACTACTGAGTTGGTATTTAGTAACATATCATTCGAATCAATAGTTGAATGGGACGTTAAACGCCGTTATGCAGGTCTGAATTTTACTGAGAAAACTTCCGCATACGAGATTGCTCGCGTTGCTCGGGAGCTTAAAATTTCAAATGACGAGCTCATTACATATCTAAACGAAATTAAAATGGGAAGTGATTTTATTTTGAAAGTTGATATATTTAGTCACTCTTTTGATTCTCAAGGTTTGGCTGATTCCATTTTTCCTTAACTCTGCAGTATTTTTACTGCAGTTTTTATTTTTAACCCATTTTGCTATACTTTGCCCATGGAAAACAAGAAAATAGTAGTACTGACGGGTATTCGACCGACGGGGAGGCTCCATCTAGGACATTATGTAGGTATGATTGAGAACCTTATAAAACTTCAAAATGAGGCCGATAAGCTCTTTTATATGATTGCTGATGTTCAAGCATTTACTGACAATGCTGATAATCCTGAAAAAGTTCGTAATAATGTGCTAGAAGTTGCACTTGATAGTTTGGCTTGCGGTGCTGATCCTTCCAAAACTACAATATTTATCCAATCAGAAATTCCTGAGATAGCCGAACTAACAATCTTTTTCCTTAACTTAGTAACACTGGCACGCCTTAAGCGCAATCCCACCGTCAAAGCAGAGATGCAGCAAAAAGACTTTGGAGAAGATGTACCAGCGGGCTTTCTCTGCTATCCAGTGTCTCAAGCAGCTGATATTTTGTTTGCCAAAGCTAATTTAATTCCAGTTGGCGAAGATCAGAAGCCAATGATTGAACAGACCAATGAAATTGTTGATACCTTCAATCGTTTTTATGGCGAGGTATTTCATCATGTGAAGCATTTGGCAGGGGATACTCCACGACTTGTCGGGACTGATGGCAATGCCAAGATGTCAAAATCACTTGGCAATTGTATTTACCTCTCAGACCCTGACGAAGTGATCGAACAGAAGGTTCGTGATATGTATACCGATCCAGGACATATTCATGTCGCCGATCCAGGCAAAGTCGAAGGCAATGTCGTATTTATGTATCTTGATATTTTCGATCCGAACAAAGAAGAAGTTGCTGACCTCAAAGCACAATACGAGAAAGGCGGATTAGGTGATGTCGCAATCAAAGATCGTCTCGCGCATGTGCTCAAGGAACTTATCGGACCAATCCGTGAGCGAAGAGAAAACTTGGCCAAAGATCCAAAAATGGTTATGGATATTTTGAAAGCTGGTACAGAAGCAGCACGCAAAACCGCAATGGAGACGATGCGAGAAGTTCGAGAAGCAATGAAGATAAATTATTTCTAGAATGCAATTACCAAAAATTATATTTGTATATTCTCCTGTCTATAACAGTCATTGGGAGGACTGTGTGCAGTTGTATCCACGTATAGTAAAGAAAAAACATCCTTCCTTTAACCAAATACTAGCTGCGAAAAAAAGAATTGAGAAACTTTGGAATCTCCAAGGTAATAAAATTTTGACTGAAATGTCAAAAATTATGGGATTATCATGGCCGAACGAGAATATACTTTGCTATTTAGTTGGAAATTCTCATGCTATGTCAGACCCACTTACAATTCAGATTGAATCTACGGATGTAATGTTCGATAACTTAACTCATGAGCTGATTCATCAATTACTAGCAGTTGGTAAAAATTTAGAAAAGACTCAGAGGGCATGGTCACATATATCTAAAAAATATAAAAAAGAATCTTTTGTCACGAAGGTCCATATTCCTGTCCATGCAATTCATAAACATATATACTTAAATTTTTTTGGGCAAGCTCGGTATAAAAGGGACGTAAAAGCTTGTAGCACTGCAGAATATTACTGGAGGTCTTGGGAGATTGTAGAAAAAGAAGGTTATGAAAATATTATTAAGGATTTTAAAAAATTGATTACATAAGTAGGTCCTTGTGACTATACGTTAGATATGGCAAAGACGTTTAATATTATTGAAAAAAAGCGCTCGTTTTTTGAGACGAGTAAGTTTGTTATTCGAGAGTCATTTCGAGCACATCCATTTATTGCTGTCGCAAATTATGTATGTTCATTTCTTATTGCGGTCACATCATTCATTGAGTTTGGTGCCCTTGCATCAATAGTCAATGAATTTACTAAATATGGTATTGATGGTGCAAGGATGGAGAAAGTTTTTCTTAGTGTTTTAATAATGGTTTTTGCAGATTTTGTTCCCGATGCATTGCAATTTGTGTATCAGGCATTCTCAAATACTCATCAACGAGCAATAGGTAGACATCTTGCAAAGCTTCGATCAGAGAGTTCTAAAAAAATTGATATTGGCACTATCGAACAGTCTGAATATCAGGACATGATGGAGTTGAGTCTCACACGAGGCCAGCCGTCATTTATTTCTATTTCGTCATGGTCAGTTGATCTTTCTAGGTACATAACCCAAATGGTTATTGCCTCGATATCACTTTTGATAATTGTACCTCAAATTTTTCTCATGACAGTCCTCGGAGTACTTCCAACTTATATTTTCCAAAAACGTGAAGCTAAAAATACAATCAAACTATGGTCAATGAAATCAGAAGACAGACGTACGTGGATTACTAAACTGAATTATCTATTTAAAAAAGAATCCTTGCTGCAACTTAAAAGCTTTGATCTTATTGATATATTTAGTAAAAAAGCTCTTTCACTCATGGAGAACTTTCACATGAAAGTAGATACATTAGAAAAAGAATCAATGTATATGAAGATATTCTCGAAGGTGATTCTGTCTCTTTCAATTGGGGCAAGTTTAATTCTTCTTATCAATGATGTTCGGTTTGGAGTGCTCGCTGTTGGTACGCTTGTGTTTATTTGGAGTGTTCTTTTTAGATTTCAAAGTGCTTTGACAGAGATTATGCGCTCAGCGGGGAGACTAGTTGAACACAAGAAATTTGTTGATACTTTTATGGACTATCTTGAAACTAAGCCAATGGTAGAGACTGGTAAGGAAGTACTCCCATTCTCAGGTGCTCCAAAAATTGAATTTAGAAATGTAAGTTTTATGTATCCCGGAGCTACGAAAATGGTGCTTGAGAATGTAAATCTTGTAATTACTCCAGGATCGCATCTTGCAATAGTTGGGCTAAACGGTGCTGGTAAAACTACATTTATTAAATTATTAATGAGAGTTTATGATCCTACCGAAGGAGTAATTTTGATCAATGATCAAAATCTTAAATCACTGGATCTCTCATGGTGGCATAAGCAGCTTGCAATTATGATGCAAGACTATACGATTTTCCAAGAGGATACGATCGAGCAGAATATATTGTATGGTAATTTAAATACTACTAACTTTGAAGGTGTGCAAGTAGCTGCGCAACAATCAACTGCAGATACATTTATTGATAATCTTACCGAGAAATATCAGCAAAAGATAGGCACAGAATTTCGAGGTGGCGTCGAATTATCAAAAGGTCAAAAGCAGAAACTTGCACTTTCCCGTGTTTTTTATAGAGAAACACCTATAGTAATCCTCGATGAGCCAACCGCTGCAGTTGATTCAATATCAGAAGATACAATCTTTAAAAATCTTCTTAGTCACAAAACTGAAAACAAAACATTAATTATGATTTCGCATAAATTCAGTAATGTGCGTACTGCAGACAAAATAATTCTCATAAAAGATACTAATATCCTGGAAAATGGGACACATGACGAATTGATAGGTATGAAAGGTGAATACGCAAAACTCTTTGAGCTGCAAGCCAAAGGTTATCAGTAGAGGGACGCATCTGGGTGCACTAATAGAAAAACATGGAAGATAGTTTTATTAGTTAGAGGAAAGAAAATCTTATTTCAAATGTGGAATATAAAAATAGCTGATAAATTCATAATCGAAAAAGTGCTTTCGAGCGTTGACTCGCGTTTGTTCGATGCTTCATACGTAACACTTGATACATTTCTTAATCATGATTTACTAAAACTGTATGTTGCCGAGAGGGAGGATGAACTTCGCCTCATTAGTTATAAGGAGCGCCCTGACGGCTTCGGTAGAGATGCTAGGATCTTGTTTAAAAAAGGTCTCGATGATACCGATCTCATTAAATCAATTGATGAGTTTTTGCAGCCAGGTTATATTGCATACAATTGTCTTTTGGAAAAAAGTGAAAATGGTGCACGGGTTGTAGCAAATGATGAACTTATCATTGATTTGGCTACAATAGCTAATCTTATTTCGCCACGTATACAAAAAGAATATAGACGAGCTCAACAAGCACACCCAAATTTAAAAACGAAGCTGTATGACAGTAGTGATATTCCAGCTGTAAAAGAATTTTTAGAAAAATGGAAATCTGATGTTATAAGTAAAAAAGCATATGCCCATATTGACAATGACTTATATTATCTTAATAATTATGCGCATACAGAGGTGAGTATTGGTCTGCTTGTATTCGAAGCTAATAAAGTAGTTGGGATCAGTTTTCTATTAATTCAAGATAGAGGTTTTTGCATAAGCGTCATTAATAAAGTACTCCGGGGTTACCATGAGCTGGGGACTTATTTATATGTTGAAAAATCTCGGTACATGCTTAGCCGAGGATTTAAGAAATCAAATGTCGGCGGAATAAATAACGATTTCAAACGTAAATTTGATCTCAATGGAGAATATATAAAATTATATGCTGAAGAAGTATTCCACACCGAGAAATTTATTGTAAGTGACAAGGGTTTGTCTTCACTAATGAGGTGATTGACTTAAAACTTCTTTAGCATAGAATAGTTCTATCAATGATCCGGCTGACACCGGGGAGAGTAGAGAAAGAAATGTCTATGTAAAGCCCTAAACGCTTCGCATAGGGCACGTAGAATCTCTCGGGTAGGCCCGTTACAGCTGTAAGGAGTTTTACCTGCCAAAATTAATTAAATTTCAGGCAGGCAAGAAGTAGGGTGGCACCGCGATGTATCCGATCAAATAAGTGATGTCGGACAAAAATCGCCCCTATGAATTTACTAATGTAAGTTCAGAGAGGCGATTTTTGTTTCTCTGGGAGTTAAACAAATTATGAACAATAGAATTTTGATAGCCGAACTTCATGCTCATGCAACTAAAGAAGTTACTATCGCAGGCTGGGTGAGCGTCAGACGAGATCAGGGTAAACTGATTTTCCTTGATATTCGTGATCGCTCTGGTGCTGTGCAGTGTGTCGTATTACCAAACCATACCGAGGCACTTGAATCTGCCAAAGAAGTTCGCTCTGAATGGGTGCTCGAGATTTCTGGTATCGTCAATAATCGACCGGAGAAAAATGTGAAAGCTGGTGAAGCAAATGGTGATATCGAAATTGAAATTACTGGGATCAAAGCTCTCTCGAAAGCAGAGGAGCTTCCTTTTGAACTCGAATCTGAGGTCAATCTCGATACGTACCTTGATTATCTACCTTACACAGTTCGGACAGAGCGTTCACGGGATATCTTTAAACTCCAAGCAAGTATTCTTGAAGCGTACCGTGCATCACTTCGCTCACAAGGATTTACTGAATTTATGGCTCCTGCACTTGTCGGGGGAGACGCGGAGGGCGGTGCTGCGGTATTCTCAGTTAACTATTTCAATGATCACAAGGCTTACCTCGCGACCAGTCCGCAATTCTATAAACAAATCATGGTAGCGCCATTTGAGCGATCATTTACTACTACGAAAGTATTTCGAGCCGAGAAAAGTGCGACAACACGACACTTAAGTGAGATTACTCAAATGGACTTTGAGATGGGATTTATTGAAAACGAGCTCGAACCGATGATGGTACTCGAGCGGATACTCAAAGATGTCGTTCGTGACGTTTCGGGTAGACACAAAGAAATATTTACTCGTATGAATGTGCCAATTCCACTGGCAACTGAAAAGTTTCCTATTCTTACTCTCACCGAAGCCCAGGAAATTCTTGAAAAAGAATTTGATTTGAAATGCCTCGGGGAACTTGATTTAGAACCAGAACATGAACGCAAAATTTGTGAATGGGCAGTACGCGAGCATCAATCTGATTTTGTCTTCATTACTCGTTTCCCAACAGCAAAGCGAGCATTTTATACGTATGAAGAACCGAGTGAAGCACCATTCTCCAGAGGCTTTGACCTTCTTTTCCGAGGATTAGAAATAAATAGTGGAGCTCAGCGGATTCACGATTATGACACTCTTGTCGCCCGTATCCGAGAGCGCGGCATGGATCCAGAGAAATTTAGCTACTACTTACAGGCCTTCAAATACGGCATGCCTCCACACGGTGGTTCTTCAACAGGGCTTGAGCGATTGACTGCGCGGATGTTAAACCTCGCTAATGTCAAAGAAGCCACGGCATTTCCTCGCGATATGAATCGTATTGATACTAGGCTTTCGGAGTAAGTAAGGCAAAATAAAAACTCCAGCAAATTTTGCTGAAGTTGTGGTGGTATTAGAGTTCATCATATTCCAGGATGAACTCTTCTCCTTGGGTTGTGTTAGTTTGATCATAGATTTCCTCAAACCTTACTCTAAGCTCATCTACAATCAAATCCCTTTCAATAGCAGGAACCTCATATATAAGTCCTAATAAAATATCCACTTTGATTTCTCTTAAATACTCGCTTGTGATAGGTGTTGGGTTCATACTGGGTCGGATTTCTTGCATAAGTATAAACACTTTACTATCATAAGCAATACATGTTCGAAACTTACACAAAATTACTTCGCCAGTACGTGCAATTCAAAAGCATTTCAACAGACCTGTCATTTAAAGGTGATATTTTAAAGCAGGTTGAGTGGCTCACGTACGTACTGAAAGAATACGGATTCAAAGTAGAAATATTGAAGGGCCAGATGTGTAATCCAATCGTCTTTGCATCATATGACGCGAAGCAGAAGGAAACGGTGCTTATCTATGGTCACTATGATGTGCAACCAGCGGAAAAGTCGGACGGCTGGGTGGATGAACCATTTGAGATGTCGGTACGCAATGGCAGAATTTACGCGCGTGGAGTTGTCGATAATAAAGGACAGAATTTAATTCACATTGTGACAGTAGGAGAGCTCATTAGGACAGGTGCTCTTAAATATAATGTAAAATTTCTCATTGAAGGTAATGAAGAGACTGCAAATCCAGATATTCCAAAAATAGTTGAAAAGAATAAAAAGAAATTGTCGGCAGATCATATTGTAATTTCTGATGGGGAAATTGTGAGCACAACACCAACTATTGAAGCAGCGCTTCGTGGGGGCTTTAATATGAAAGTAACTCTCACCACAGGGAAGACCAATCTTCACTCTGGTCTCTATGGTGGAGCGATTCCAAATGCTGGAAATGAACTCTCAAAAATTCTTGCATCCCTTTTTGACCATAACAATAAAGTAACAGTTCCGGGGTTCTATACAGGAGTTCCAACTATAACGGATAGTCTCAAAAACCAAAATAGGAATATTCAGACAGACAAAGAGGTACTTAAAGTAGCTGGTGTTAAGGCGCTACTTCCTGAGAAGGGGCTCGATTTTTTCTCTCAAACAGGTCTTCGCCCTACGCTTCAAGTGACCGGGATAAAAACTGGCTATATTGGGGAAGGTTACGCAAATATTGTGCCAGCTTCTGCCGAAGCACGAATCAATGTTCGCGTTGTAGGGAAGCAAAAGCCTGCCTTTATATATAAAAAGATTAAGAACTATATAGAATCGCAAACTCCAGTCTATACTTCAGTGAAAATTGAGCACACAGAATTTAATGATCCAGTCTCTATCAATGTAAATGCACCAAAGGTACGTGAAGTTCGGGCACTGCTCAAGCAATCCTATGGAAAAGAACCGCTTATAAAATATGTCGGGGGTAGTATCCCTATAGTGTCAGATTTTAAGAAACTTCTTGGCAAAGAAGCACTTCTAGTCTCACTCGGTAATGATGACTGCAATATGCACGGTGTTGATGAGAATTTCAAGATTGATCTCATTAAGAAAGGTCTAGCCTTTAGCCGAGCTTTTTTTGGAAAATAAAAACTCGCATGATTATGCGAGTTGTGTGAATCCTAATTAATAGGGTCATTCAAATTATTACTCATTTCTTCGGGATCAGGCAATCTTGCAAAGTGTGCTTCATCAAAATTACCTATAATTAGTTGGTTAGCTTTTGCTGAATCAATGTCAGACTGCGTGTAGTGGAAATCATGACAGCCTGCATCAGCAACAACACGAAATTTTTCTGGTTGTTTTTTTCATTTTTCATAAGGAATAGTTTTTTGAGAATGAATTAAAAATGAGGACCTTTCCAATCACTAAATTCTCCGTAATCAATACTTACCTTTTTCTTTTTTGTTTGTAGGCTAGTTTTAGGTTTAGGAGTCTTTTTCTTTGATTTCAAAGATTTTTTTGATTTCATGAGCTAATGATTTAAGTGTGAAAGAACAAAGCCTTCTATTGTTTATAGAAGGCTCATGTTTAGGTTCTTTGCTAGCTAAGAGGGGATTATTGAGGAGATGAGTGTAATAATCGAGAGCGCAAAGATGAGACTTCTATATCTGTCGAGATACGACAAAATGGAGTGACTCGGTGCCACTTCATAAAAGTTGTATAGGTCTTTGCGATTTGATTACTCATATCGATATTTTTATGATACCAATATATTTAGATACGTCAAGATTCGTTGTGGATAAGATATAGTTTACAATTGCATTTGTGATCGAGACACAAGCCATCTCTCATAGTATCAAAGCTGGCTCTTTTGAAGGTCCGCTGCCGCTCTTACTTGAACTCATTGAGTCAAGAAAGCTCTTTATCAATGAAATTTCGCTGGCAAGTGTTACTGAAGAATACATTACTTATTTGCGCACTATGGGAGCAAGCCTTGAGCAGAAGTCGCTTTTTGTGGTCATAGCTGCAACGCTTCTTCTGATAAAGTCTCGCTCACTATTGCCAGGCTTTCAACTTACAGAGGAAGAAGAAAAAGATATCAGTACACTTGAATTGCGTTTGTCACTTTTGCAATCTATTCGAGCTGCAACACCTGGTATTGCATCAATGTATCTACAGAGGTCAATTTATTTTCCAGAAGATCGGACTTTTGACGACGTAGTATTTGCACCAAGCAAGAATACGTCTCTCAGTGAACTCTCACTCGCACTCAAAGATCTTCTCATTCGTTTGCCAGAAGAGTCTGCGCCACTACCAGAAGTTTCTGTGGCTAAAACAATTAATATTGAAGAAGTTGTTGAACAGCTCATCACTCGGGTACAGGAGTCGATGAAAGTATCATTTTCAGAACTTTCAAGAAATTTTGGAGCAGGACTACCTGAGAAGGAAAATCGGATTTTTGTCATCGTCTCTTTCCTTGCTATGCTAGAACTTGTGCGTGGAGGCATTATAGATGCATCGCAAGATGAGAATTTTAATGATATTACAATAGAGAATAACAGAACGACTGAATAATATATGGATACTGTTGCTAAGATAAACGCGTATTTGTTTTATAAAACTGAACCGACGACACTTACAGAGCTTGAGAGTGTTTTTCATCTTACTCGTGAACCACTTGAGGAAGCACTGTCTTCGCTCCGTGAGCAACTCACTATGCTAGGGCTTACATTAGTGCGTACTGATGAACAAGTGGTAATTGGTATTGCTCCTGAGCACGGGGAGACGATTGCGGAAATTCGTAAGGAAGAACTAGCAAAAGAACTTTCAAAAGCAAGTCTTGAAACACTCGCTATCATTCTCTATAGTGGTGGGGTGACACGGGCAAAAATTGATTTCATTCGAGGAGTGAACTCAAGTTTTATTTTGCGAAATCTTCTTATCCGTGGATTGATAGAGAAAAGTACTGACAAGAATGATGAGCGCAAATATCTTTATAAACCTTCAATTACGCTTCTCGCACATTTAGGTATTCGCGAACTCTCACTCCTACCTGAATTCCAAGAGATTTCAGAAACACTCAAGGCCGGACTTAAACGTGCTGGTGAAGCAGAACACGAAGGGGAAGCGGATGAGAAACTCGTGTCAGATGAAAAGTAAAATGAAAGGAGTAGAATCGTCAACAGCAACGCTGCCCTATGTATTTATTGTACTTCTTAGTATTGCCTTACCCACACTTGTGAATGGTTGGTACACACATAGAATAAATCTACAGGAAATTAATCCATCCAGCACTGCGTATGCAGAAACATTTGGAATCCTCAATCTAGCAGCCAAAAATGTATTAGTACTTGAAAACAGTACTGGAGAAATGCTGTACGAAAAAAATGCTTATCAAGTAGTACCTTTGGCTTCACTATTCAAAATTGCTACTGTGTTTGCGTATAGCCAAGATATTTCCCCAGATACAAAAGTTCCAATTACTCTCGAGGCGGTAAAAAATGAGGGAGATACGTATCTTGTCGATGGATCAATTTTTGAGCGAGATGATATTCTCAAGCATACACTTATGAGTTCATCAAATGACGCGATTGCTGCGCTTACCCAATCGTATTTTGCTACAAAAGGGGAGTCACTTGAAAAGAAAGTTGAAACGCTACTCGCTGAGCAGGGAATAAGCGATATTACATTTTTAAACCTAAATGGGCTTGATGTTGACGAGTTTACTGATGGCGCAGTTGGCTCTGCAGTATCAATAGCAAAACTAGCATCCTCATTCTATACGAACACGAAAGCAATCGCAGAAGCTACTACCGAGACAGAGACAACGTTCTATGATATGCGCGATAGGATGCTCCCTACACTCAATACTAATCAAGATTCAAAAATTCTAAAGCGTATAGTCTTCTCAAAAACTGGCTACACTCTTAGGGCAGGAGGTAATCTGCTCGTGATCATGCCGTATGGTGATACTACCTATACACTGGTCATTTTAGGTTCAACATATACAGGCCGCTTCGTAGATATGGAGACACTTATAGAAAGTACACGCGTCTATCTAGCACAAAGAGATTATTATCTGGAAAAGAATATTGAAACACGCTATACTAGGGCCCTATGACGCTTGATTTCGTAAAGATATTTTTACCACTGACACTTTCATTTCTCCTTGGTATCGCAC
>JACCDT010743979.1_pt1 | contig 50031 bp, 53 predicted proteins | sample 7446291 | NCBI WGS metagenome assembly JACCDT01 (sample SAMN15323446, study PRJNA562643) | freshwater metagenome | isolation source: river surface water | place: USA:Blue River Watershed | collected 2017-08-17
CAATCTATGGAATATGATTTATGGATTGATCCATCATCTGATTATTATGGACAAATTCAATGGGATATTAATTACTATTTAACCAATTGGAAAGTTGATCCCAGCAAAATAATTTTGGGTTTGATGCCAGGATTGGATGATACAAAGCGCAACCTAACCTTACAATCCGCTTTAAATTTGACTAGCTTTGCTAAATCATCTGGTCTTCAAGGTGTGATGACTTGGACAGTTAATGTGGATAGTAAAGGTTGCGATGGTAACGCCCCTTATGCTTATTCATTAGGTATTCAATCTATGTTAAATAAAAGTAAATCTCATAAAAAAGCATAGTTGAGTTTATACTAGAGATTTTTTATAAAATAATAATATATATTTATTAAATATCGATGAATGAAAGTAAAGAAAACAATCAAATAGAAAAACATATAGAAATTGATATTGAAAATGGAGAGAAAGAAAAAATAATAATTATTGGAAATGAAGCTTTTTGTCCATCAAGAGGTTTAGAAGACAAAGATAAACCATTAGATTATAAATCTATTTGGGACATTAAACAAATGATGAATGGCAAATTTGGTTTTCATGAGGGAGAATTATCAAATGCTTTGGATATTTTATCTATTTATTTAAAAGGTCAAAAAACAATTTATTTAGAGGCAAAATCATATTGTGAATTTTATTTAAATCGTTTAATGATGCCTTGTATATTGTTATCATCAGTTTGTTCTGTAATTAGTGGTGTTTTTAATGAAATTCCACTTGCAGGAAAAATTATTGCGGGAGCTACTGCATTAAATGCATTTTTAATGAGTTTAATAAGTTACTATAAATTAGATGCACGAGCTGAAGCCCATAAAATGACCGCATATTCTTTTGACCAATTAATATCAGAATGTGAATTTACTTCTGGTAAAATATTATTATATTACACTAATAAAAACAAACATATAAAAACTGATGGAAAAAGAGACATAAATTATAATATTTATGATGAAAAAGAAAATGATAATAAAGTAATTTATGATTTAGAATATTTTAATAATTTTATTAATAGCATTGAAAAAAGAGTAAGAGAAATAAAAGAAAAAAATCAATTTATGGTTCCAGATGTTATCAGAAAAAGATATAATTTAATTTACAACTTAAATGTATTTAATGAAATTAAAGAATACCAAATTGATGAATTACTTTTATTAAATGATCTCAAAGTTGCATACAATGATTGTAGAGACTTTGAAAATAAAATAATTAAAGATTCAAAAGAAAATCCAAATCCAGAAAATTATAAATTATATAGACAAGCATATTTAAATAAAGAAGAACATTTTAAAAAAGTAATAAATAATAGAAAGCAAATTTTAAGAGTTGGTGATAAATTTAAAGTAGAAGATGAACCCGAACCTTGTTGTAAATTTTTTTACTAATTAAATTATTCTAGAGTAACCTTATTAATCCATTCGCTTAATGTTTTATATGATTCTGGACTTTTTTCTTTACAAACTTTTATATAATTTGAATTGGTGCAAAAATTACCAGACCCAAAAAGTATACCTCCATCAAAATCAGGTACAATAAAATTTACATAATAAACATTATTGTCAATTTTAACATGTTTAATGGTACGAGGATTAACAATAAAACTACCCAATTTAAGAAACTTATTCATTAATATCATCTTAATCAATCCCAATAAATTTGTTTATCAATTTTTTATAACCTTTTTCAAAATTTGAAAATAATTCAAGTTAATTAATAAATATAATCCAATTAATTAAGAATGCTTGATTATATTGATATGATTATAAGATTATCTTGTGCTTTCCTATGTGGTTTTTTGGTTGGCTTTGAAAGACAACTTAATCATCGTATAGGTGGCATTCATACATGTGTATTGGTAACCCTTGGTAGTTGCTTATTTATTTTTGTTGGTACTGGTGTAGGTGAAGTAAATAGTCCAAGCAGAATAGCAGCACAAGTTGTTACAGGTATTGGTTTTTTAGGAAGCGGTGTAATTATTAAAGATACTAACCAGGTTAAAGGTTTAAATACTGCAGCAACAATTTGGGCGTGTAGTGCAATAGGATGTTTATGTGGTTGTGGTTTATGGTTTTTAGGTATATGTTCATCAATAATAATTTCATTATTAAATTATATTTTAAGGGAACACCATTTGAAATATTTATTTAGTCTAATAAAAAAAGACAAAACATTAAAACATGTGGAAATGACAGATATGAACACAAATTCAAATAATAATGATGATTCAAATACAAAAGATTCAATTGTTTAGATTAATTTAATAAAGTAAAACAAGCCTATCGCGTATTTAAATTAATTTTTTTATAATAATCTGAATCCAATTCAAGGTTAAAAATAACAGAATCTAAATCGTGTGAATATTCAACTGATGAATTCGTTTCTGTATGTTCCACATTAATAAAATGTATGTGTAAGTGATATGTTGAAGGATCATAATGAAAAAACATTTTTAGATCAGATATATCTAATTTATATATTGAACTAATTGTTTCAATAGTTTTTGCCTTCATATGATTTAATAAATTGATATGTGAAGAATTTAGTGATCTAATACATCTAAGTGATTTATCCATTGGAAAACACAAAATATGTAATTTATTTAAATCTTTGTTTTCACCAACAGAAGCCCATGTATATGAAGGTATCACAATGCATTGATCATCTTTATAAATAATTTCATTCTGTTCAGATAAACCATCTAAAATATTATAAACCCATTGGTCTTTTGCTGGATCACGGGATGCAATTTTATCCAAATATTCTTGATAAGTTTCTTTTTTAATTTTCTTACTATAAACTTTCATTTTAGTAATATCATTACAAACTAACATTTCGCCCTGCATTAAAACTTCAACTTGATGTTTTTCATAAAGATCATTAAGTAATGAGGTACTTAGTTTTTTAACTTGGTCCCAGTCAACAACCCTACTTGGTATAATTTTCCATTTAATATTACCATCAGTTTTATCCATTAGTTAACTTATTTATATACTAAAACTAAAATTATTCAATATTTTATAATTTGATTTATGTAAACATGTCGATAAAAAATGAAATTATAAATATTAGCTAAATACTTATAAGATAATTAATGGATATGGCTATGTATATATTTATAAACACGACTATAAAAATGGACAAGGGAAAAATAGCTGGTCAAGTTGGTCATGCGGTTCAAAAGCTAATTGAGGATATATTAACAAACCATGCTTATTCCAAAACATTTGAATCTAAAAAAATAATGAATGATTACGCTAATTGGAGATCTAATGGAATGGCTAAAATCGTATTAAAAGCAACAGAAGAAGAACTTGAACAAATAAGAAAACAGCCCCACTGTGCTATGGTAAGAGATGCTGGATTAACACAAATACCACCAAATACATTAACAGTTATTGGACTATTACCAAGACCAAAATCTGAATTAGAACAATTAACCAAAAATTTTAAATTGTTGTGATTTAAATAATATTTTTATTTATTATATAAATGTACAACTCCTTAATAATTTCAAAAATTGAGTTAGAAAAACCGGAAAGACTAATCAGGATTTTTTCTATGAGAAAAATACCAATTATTTGTGTAGATATAAAAAAAATTAATATATTAATGTCATTTTTAAGAAAAAATAATAATCCAAGTAATAAAATTGTGGTATTTGGATCAGATGCAGATCAAGTTATTAATGAAATTATTGAATGGGATAAACTCCACAGTGATAATTATACTTGGGAAAAATGTTTAGGTTTAACTCAGGAAGAAGTAGACGAATTTACTGATCTAATGTATAAAAATTTATCGCATATAACATCTGATTCTTTTATTATTTATGATTTTTTAGAAAATAGTTGGGATTTTGACTATATTAAAAAATCTATCAATTGGACAACAATGAATCAATTTGGTAGTCCTGTTCCAAGATTAGTTAATATTCAAGGTTTATTTAAAGAAGACGGATCAACTCCATTATATCGTCATCCTATCGATTCACAACCACCAATTGAGCCATTTAATAACTTTGTAAAAAATTTTGCAAAATTATTATCAAATCATTTAAACTGTGAATTTAATCATGTGCTTATTCAATTATATAGAAATGGTAGTGATTATATTGGTGAACACAGTGATAAAACATTAGATATTGTTCCAAATACTCCTATTGTTAATTATACCATTGGAGCAACCAGATTTATGCAATTAAAAAATAAAAAAACAGATGAAAAATATCATATTGGTTTATCAAATAATTCATTGTTTGTTTTAGGTTTGAAAACTAACGCAGAATATTATCATTTAATTAAACAAGATAAAAGAAATGATAACGAAAAGCTTCTTGAAGAACTAGATAGTGAAGGTCAGCGAATATCTTTTACATTTAGATCTATTGGCACCTGGATTAAACCCGATGGTAAACTAGAAGGATTGGGTGCTCCTAAAGTTATTTCTGAAACTGACGATAAACATCAAATGATTATTGCATTTAGTAAAGAAAATAAAGCTAATGAATATGATCGAGAATTATATTATCCCAATGGATTTAATTCAACTTAGATATCTATTTCTTGTCTACACATTGGACATGTATTAATAATATTTGTTTTATAACCTGTTTTGATCCAATTAATAATACAATTGGAATGAAAAACATGAGAGCATTTTAGTTTAACAAGATGATTATCGATATCAATGGCGATTTCATTTTTGTAATTAGTATTTTCATCATTATCATTTTCATTATATGTGGGATCGTCCATGCAAATACTACAAGTAAAATTTTCATGTACATGATATGAATTAAAAATTTTATTAATTAATTGCTCACCAGAATCATTAATTAATGGAGCAATTTTACTATCATTAGATTGAAAATAAGTTGATAATATACTTATTTCAGACAATATTCCAAGCATTGAAAAAACTAAAAATATAATAATTTTATCATAGGATATAGGTGTTTTTTCATTATCATGATTTATTCCGATCCAAGAAACAATTGTAAAACTACAACCAATAATAAAAGGTAATGAATGTAAAAATATAATGAAATGTTTATTGTTGGTATTTAAATTACCAATAGATTTTTTGTATATATTATAAAATCTTTTAATATTTGCAATCATTAAAAAGCCAAATCCAATTGAATATAATGAAATTGTTAGAGTATTATTAATAAAACCATTTTTTAATAGTATTATTGATAATATTAAATTAGTAATATCTCCTATTGATGTTGTAATGTATATACTTAATAAAATTATTCCGTGGGTATATGTATCATAAATATATCTAAATGGATATATTGTTATCAAATAGATACTGTCTAACACAAATTTTATTAACATTATAAACCAGTAAATACTGGTTGTCAGCGCATTTGTTAAACAATTTAAGGTATTATTTAATGGTATCATAAATGTATTTGAATTTATAGGCATGTTCATATTAATTAAAATTTAAAAAAAAATTATTTTCAATTTTTTATGTATTAATTTTATTCATTTTTCTCAACAAGTTCAAAATCTTCATTATTTTCATCTGAATTTTTCAACATTACAAGATCAATTACATAATCATTATTTAGTGTATAATTTTTTTGTATGTTACTATTTGTATAATCGTTAATTATGCTTGATTCTAAATTAAAAAAATATGGTTTAGTTAATTTATTTAATGGGCTTGTTTTATTTAATGGGCTTTTTCTATTTACCGGACTTGTTTTATTTACCGGGCTCATTGAATTAATAGGTATAGGAGCTTCTTGAATTGTAATTAAAGTAGATTTTTTAATAAACTCATTAGAAATATGATCAAAACTAGGATTATAATTTTGAATTTCACTATTAGCCAAGTAGTTATAACTATGATTATATTGAAAGTTGTTCATATTAAAACAATTTAAACATGAACTTATACATTTTTCAATATATATACTCATTATATTATAAAATAATTTTTTTGTAAATGTTTTATTTTTTATACTTCATTATTTGAAATAATTTTTTTAAACTGATCAATAAATTTGTCTCTATCATCGCCGTGTAAATTATTAATTTCATAAATACCAATAAAATTAATTATAGCATCAAGACAATCATTATACATATCATCTAATTCATCATTGTCAGAATTCATATTATTGATTTCGTCAAAACAATTAACTATATCTTCAATTTCTAATAATTCTTTAACCACTTTTTTAATTGCAGCTTCAGAATCATTTAACTCTTTAACATAATTTTTTAATTTGGAAGTTTCTCCATGTGGATGTGAATAATTTCTATGATCAATATCTCCACAAGCTAGTTCAAAAACAGCCCATCTAACATAACTAACTAAAATTTCTTCCATTAGTAAACCAAGATAAAGATCCAATAAAATGTTAAATCAATTTTTTACTAAATATATATACAATTATATTATTTTAATTCATATCCACAACTCAAATTTATATAATTTCTAATACAATTTTCAAAATGATTTGGACCATTTCTGTCCTCAAATTTTTTAATGTCCACAATAGGAAAATCATCAAAATTCATTTTAAAAGCCTTACCATCTAAATAATCAATATAATTGGTTTTTGATAAAATTTTTTTAGCATCATCCACAGTTAGTTTTTTTATCGTAGGGTCAAGATTACCCATTGAAAATTTTTCAGAATAATTATATATAGCTGTTACTAGTTCAGATGCTGTTATATTGGTACCATCGGCTTTTTTGTATTTGAAACAATTTACTTTGTTTTTAATTGCATAAGTTATTGTATCAATTACATTTTTTGCTCTATGATTACCATTAATTCTAGCATATTCTGACAAGTCAATACACTGATCTGAAATAACAGTATTAATAACACTGTCTTGAACATTTTTAATTAATACATTTGGTTTAGCTATAATATCAAGTTTTTCTGGTCTTTGTTTAAACATAATATACTTGTCATTTGATCCATTGACCGCATGAATATAAAGAATTTCTAAAACTTGTTGAGGTGTAAGAAGACCATTTATTTCCACTTTTTCAAGTAGTTTAGGATCAATATCAATAATTTTATTTTTATCTTGATAATTATAATTTTGATTTGAATTATATGAGTTTAATTTAGAATCATAATAATTATACCATTCGCCAATAACATTATAGTTATATAGATTAATTTGTTCTTCATCACATTCATTCATAATTTGTAACATAGCCCGAACACATAACCTCTTTTCTTCTTCAGTTTTTAAAAGATCCATTTTATGATAATTAGCCATATCCCAACTAATAATTTTGTTTGATTGATTAGAACCTGATTGATACATACCAATAGATCTATAAATCCAACCATCAATTTGATAATGTTCATGATCAATGTTTTTAAATTTACAATATGGTAACAAACGGTCTAAATCTAAAAACTTAAGCTTATAGTTTTTATTAAACATGATATAATCGCTAATTACAACGGATTGATTATCATATTCATACACATTAATAAATCCATTTGATTCAATATTAACTTTGTCGCTATATCTTGATCTATATATTAGATCAAATTCTGGATTTTTTAATTTATTAACACAGTTTTTACGATATGATTCAATTGTATTTTTTAGTTTTGGTTCCCACAAAGTCTTATCAAAATCATATCTAAAATTATACCAAAGAGTTTTTCCCCTTTGAGTGTTTTGATTTATATTTCCCAGTCTATATACTAAATCAGATACTTGTTTTAAAGATGTTTCATCTAATTTAAGTATTTGTTGAGAAAATGTTTCAATATTATCTTTATTTACAAACAGTCGTCTAATTGTATTCATTAAAAACCATTAGTATAGGAATAATAAAATAATATATCAATTTTTATATGTTTTTACTTGTTTTTAGTTTTTAATTACAAACTAAAATAAATAAACAGACTAATATAAATTACAAACTAAAATAATTTAAGTTCATATAACTTGTGATTAATAGGAGATTCAACCGAATTTTTATTTGAAATAAAAATTTTATTAAAATACATAAATTGTTTAAAAAAGTCAGTTTTCGCTAACTCTTGGTAATCCGAAATCATTTTTTGAAAATTTCCATGTGTCTCGAAAGTCAAGGTTTCATTTTTATCATTAGTAAGATATGACCAGTACATTGACATTAAATAATAAGAAATCTATCAAATAACAAATAAAAATCAATTTTTATTTTTGTATTTATTACAAATTAATGAGCTTATACAATTACATAACTGTAATTTTTGAATCACTTAAATTTTTAAATACTGTCTTTCTTTGATCCAATGTACAAATAATTTTAAAATCTGAGCTAGTGCCTTTTAAAAATTGATATTCAGGTGGAATAGTTTTTAATTTAGGACATCCTCTTAGATCAACTTGTTTTAATTTTTTACAATTACCTATAAATCCACCATCAATAGTTTCTAAACTATCTAGTCCTTGCATATTTAATTCAACTAATTCAGAACAATTACTTAGAAAATTATATGATATTTTTTTTAATTTATTTAATCCATTAAGATTAACTTTTTTTAACATTTTATTATTCGATAAAACATTTATGTGTATATTAATAAGTTCTTTCATAGGAGATAAATCCACTTCTTCTATTTGTTTACAATATGATAAAAAACTATATTCAAGATATTTTACTTTACAAAATGATGAAAAATTAACAGATTTTATTTTTTCACAATAGCTTAAAAAATCTTCACCTATTTCAGTTATATTAAGTAATTTTTCCAAATCAATAGTTTCTAATTTTTTACAATCCTGCAAAAATCCTGTACCCACTTTTTTAACATTAGCCAATGGTGTTAAATCAATATGTTCAAGATTAATAAAACCAGTTAAAAAATTTTGTCCAATTTTTTGTACAAAACATAAAGGTGTCAAATCAATTGATGTCAAATATTTATCAGTCAACCCAATATTTAATTGAGTAAACTTTTTCATTTGGTTCACAAAATTAAAATTATTTGCTGAATAAAAATATTGATCTGCAAATTCAGATTTTGATACAATTTCCAAAAATTTTGGAGATAATTCTACATCAACTACAATACGTCTTCTAACATCCTGATTATATTGTTTGGTCAAAGATAATTCAAGAAATTTTATTTTTAAATTTTTATCCGATCCACCATTAATTTTAAGAGGTAAATAATCTCCTGGTATATCGTACCAAATATAATTATTAACATCTAAACCCAAATTTTCAAATAAGTTAAGAATTTTTATTTGTTGTTCAGTTAAAGATTCTAATTTTTTTATTGTGGTTACTTTTTTTGGTAATGTCATATAATAATGACCAGCTTCACATATAATTTTGATTTCCCCGAATACTTTATGTGCAATTTTTATATCACCAATACCATTAATTGTTTCATCATTTATTTCTTCAATATATTCGGTTGTAATTTTATCAATTGACTGTACTTTTGTTAATAAATTTTTAACAATTTGATTAATATTTGATCTAGAACCATCCAATGCCATTTTTGAATTAAGTTCATATCCGTCCCCATTAATTTGACACTTTTTTACCCAATTAACATTTGATCCGTGAGTTATAATAATTTTAGACCATGCGTCTCTGGCATTAAGATTTTCTCCAAAAATTGACATAGTATTTGTAGATGCTTGTGATTTAGATGTGTTAAAAATAGAATAATATTCTATAACAGGTTCTGTTGCTCCTAATTTTTTTAATATATTAACATCAAATGAATTTGTTCCAGTATCATATGCAATAAGGTTTAAGAAATTACGTACAGTAGTTTCACCACAATCAGCATAATTTGGTTCTTCACCACAAAAACATTTAGCATAATCTTGTTGAAAAACTTCGAATGATATTTTGTTTAATTTTTTAACTAATAGTAATTCGAATGGAGATTGTTCTGTAAGCTCTGTGTCAATTTCTAATTTTGTAAATTCTTCAGTTGCAAAATTTTCAGGAATTGATATTAGTTTAAAAGCATTTGATTGATATTTATTTACTAATTTAAATGCTTCATTAATACCTTGATAATATTTAGCAATCCCATTTTTATCATTACTAACCCACCACAAGCAATAAAGTAAAATGTGAAATTGTTCTGTAATATCGGTTCCAGCTTTTATGTAAAAAACGTTTTCTTTATTTAATTTTTTTAATTCTTTCAATAAATCATTTATTGCTTTAAAATCAGCAGAAATAGGTTTTCTTTCTTCCCTACTAAGAGATTGAGATGTTACTTTTCTTGTTAATTCAATTAATTTAGTATTAATATCTTTAAGCCAGTCTGATTTAGAAATATATAAAAACCCAATGTATTTACCTATTAATTCAGGTTTAATTTTTTGCATTATATATTTGGTTGGTTGAATAGCTCCAGGTATTTCACGAACCAGTTGGGTAACAATTTGAGATTCTGGTGTATTAATAAATCCAGCATGATGTAAATAATATGTATTTTTAATATAACCACATTCTGCCATAATAAACCCATAAAAAGGATTAAGATATTTTTCCATATCAGTGTCAGCAAATAAATTAATACCTTTTAAAATATTTTTTAATGGCTTTGCTCCTCCAACCTGATCAATTTGTTCTTTTAATTGGAGGTATTTATTTTTGTACATTAAGTATTTTTTATAAAATACTTGATCTAGGCTAATTCCTTTTGAATTAGCGTACTTTAGATATTTACTTTTATAAATATCCAAACTAGGATTTTCATCTAAATCGTACAACAAGTATTTTCTATAAAAAACTTGTTCTAAGCTAATTCCTTTTAAATTAGCGTACTTTAGATATTTAATAAAATAATTTTCTTGATTCATTATATTATTTGGGAAAAATATTTGGAAAAAAATTTGTGGAAAATATTGATTATTAATTTTATTGGCATTTATTAAATTAGTTTCAATGTCGAATTATATAGAATTGTGGAAAACATGGACTGAAATAGATCCCTACCAGATGCCAAACACTGCTAATAAAATGCTATCTGGTTATTCAGTTGCCGGGCTTAGAACTAATTTTTTTGTTCAACCAGATCTAATGCTTGATGCAGGTATTTCGGCTCCTTTTTCACCCAAGACCATTCTAATAACTCATGGTCATGGTGATCATATAGCTAATTTACCATTCCACTTAATTATTAAGAGAAATCAAGACAATACATATAATACCATAAACATTTACTGCCCAAAACCTATTGTTCAGCTAATTAAAAACTACATCAAAGCAATGTTTCAATTATCAGATGGAAATGAACAAATGGAACCAGAAGGTTATGAAGTTATTGGGGTTGAACCAGGCGATGAATTTGAAATATCCATTGGTAAAACCAAACATATGGTTCAAGTTTTTAAATGCACCCATTCGGTTCCTTGTGTTGGTTATGGGGTTAGCTTATGCAAAAATAAGTTAAAACCAGAATATGCAGGACTAAAGTCTAATGAAATAAAAGAATTAAGAGCCAAACAAATAGAAATTACCCAAGAAATAAAAGCCAAAGAATTTTGTTTTTTAGGTGATACAACTCATCAGGTTTTTATTGATAACCCTGATATTTTAACTTGGTCTAATGTAATGGTCGAATGCACTTTTGTAAGTCCAGACGATTTGTCCCATGCTAATGAAAAATCCCATATGCACTGGGATAATTTAAAACCATGGATTGTTGCTAATCCCCAAGTTAATTGGATTTTAACTCACTTTTCTCAAAAATATAAAAAAGCCGAACTAGAAGAATTTTTTGCTAAAGCTAATTTACCCAATGTTAAATATTGGATGAATATTAAATAAGCAAATAAAGACTAATTTTTTTATTATAATAATATAATTAATGACAGATAATTTTAGACTAAACTTTAATCACCCTGTAAAATCAATTTTACCGTTAACTGACGAAGAAATGGATGCAATTTATAAATTAATTGTACAAGACCATCCAGAATATAAACGTGTTCCTGGAAAAATTATAACAGGTTTCTCTCGAGAATTATATATTGAATATGTAGTAAAATATTTTACTAGTATAAACAAATCACATGAATTTAATACACGTGTTATAGAGCATATTGATAAAAAATATAAATATTTTAATGATTTGACAAAAACAAATAATTAAGTTTAATCAAATTTTAATTATTTACTTAAAATTTTTACTCATTATTGGTTAATTGATTTTCCACACACTGTGATTTACTCCAATGAGTATCCCCACAAATAAAATCATTTCGAACTATTTTTGCTCTTGCAATTGTATGTGTTTCATCACATATTCTCACATATACTCCTTCAACTGGTCCCGGATAATACCCAGATGTTGAATTAACTAATTTGGTTATACTGGCTATGCTGGGATATTTGCCAGATCCAATTAATCTGATTTGAGGGATAGTAGTTTTGGCCAAAAGGAGTTCCAAGTTTTTTCTCCCAGCAAATTTTCCAGTTAATTTATCATATAGGTCAAATGCCACAAAATATCCTGGTAAATTCGAATAGTGGATGGAATGTTTGGCAAAAACCCATTCGCCGAATAAGATATGGCGTCCAGGTTCTAAAATTTCAAATAATTCAGCCTGATGTAAATCTCTCCATAAATCTAACTTTTTAAATTGGGCTGCATAATTTGGTGTTACATAATGAGATCTATTTTGAAATAAAACTTTATAAGTGTCTGGTTCAATAGAAATACCCATATTTGCTCCGTCTATTTTTTCTTCGATGAAAATTTCACGATTTAAATATTGGTCTATTTCATGGGCAGATAATAATAAATCTTCTCTACTAGCACCACCTAAATTAGCCAAATGTTTTGTTCTTGGAAATTTAACTAAATCCATCGAAAATTCTTGACTTATTTCAATGGGTGGAATTTGCCAAAGTCCCAAAATATAATTTAGATCATCTGGAGATTTAATTCGAATAATTTCTTCAAAACCTTCATTAGGACCAACTAATTCAAAGTCGGCAGCCAAATCCCCAATAATTTTTTCAGCACCAGAAGCTTTAAGAGTTGGATGGTCTGGTCTATGTTGGGCTCTATAAATACATTCTTCTTTTTCAGTTTCAAATATTAAAGCCCATGATCTTTGTCCTTGTTTTAAATAACCTTGAAAATCTTTTCTATCAGCTTTTTTATTATTACATCGGTCTACAATAACTAAGGTATCAGATTGGGCATTTGAGCTCATTAGATCCCAACATGCCTTTTTACCTATATCATCTTGACTTACTCGAATAACTCCAGACACATAGGATTCCATATGTTTAGAAAATGTAGATTTACCAGATCCGGGTAATCCTATTAACATCATTAATTTAGGACATTTTTTTCCATTAAATTTAATAAATTTTTTATTAGTTTTATTTATTTGATTTTGATATTTATCTTGATATTTACGCATAAAATTCATTTGTTCTTTTGAAAATATTATTTCACGAGTGGCTTCTAAATGCTCGATAACTTTATCCAGTCCAATTCCTAATTCTCTAATAGCAAAACAAGCTACCACCATATTAGTTCGTCCTTTTCCACCCATACAATGAACAACAAAGCTTTTGGATTCACCGTGTAATTTAGCCAACTGATCAACTAATTGTTCCATTTGATCCATTTGAATGATTCCGCGATCTGGTATTTGACAATTAATATAATGAGGATTGATATATTCGACTAATTTAATTTCCAGAGTCATTTCTTTGGGTTCAGTTAAATTCACAATGGATGCAATTTTGGTATATTTAATAAAATCTAAATGAGACTCTTTTACAATAGCACTTGCAAAAACACCAGGATAAGCTTCAGTAAAATTTCTTGGCTTTTTTAGTTGAGCATAATGGCCATTTAAATTTATCCAACATATTTTATGATTGGGTTCAATTTTATTTAATTGTTCCAAAACAAATTCTCCGTAAAGCTGATCAATTGGTTCGCCCATAATTTCTTTACTAATTACTTTGGCAATTTCAATTGAATCTCCAGTTACTCCTTCTAATTTTAATAAACAATAAGCTCCTTTATTTGGATTTAATTTAATTAAGTCAAATCCAAGTCCAAGCGCTCTAGTCCAAACTTGTTTTTTACATAAAAGATCTATTAATTCTGCTATAATATCTGGATCTTCTGGTTTAAACTGATATAATTTTTCAACACACGATAATTGTTTTACATATCCAGTTCTGTTTTTATAAAAGTCCCAATTAGTAATTTCACCAAATTCTAAACATTCAATTGACTTATTTATTTGGTGATCATCCGAATTAGCCCATCCAAGAGTAATATGAAAATCACATGGTTCTAATCCTTGGGCTTTTCTAAATTTATCGCCTGCTGGATAATGAACAACAATAAATGCAACGTGTTTAAGTATTTTAACTCCAATTGGATACCATAGATCATTTTCTGGTTTTTCTAGTTTGGTTTTAGTTTCATGGGGTCTAGTTATAGTAATATGATAATTTGGCCCATCTCGTTCCATTCTTTTTTCGTCCCACTCTTTTGTTATTTTTGATACAACAGAAACTGAATTTAGATATTTTAGTATGGTTTCTTGTTTAATTTCTAGAAACAAACACCCCTTTTGATAAATAAATGGATCGATATTTTGCATTAGATTATTAAATTAATATTTAATTATATCTTTATGCAATTTTTATCTTTTAATTATTTTTACCAACTTTTCTCAGCATCATCTTCTACTTTGTAAACTGATTGATTAATGTGATCATTAAAATCAAAATCATCTTCATCACCGGCTAGTGCCTTTTCAAAATATTTACCTATTATATCAATCATTTTATCATCTGATAGACCTGAATTATTTTTATTAATTATAACAGGAATATTAACTAAATTATTATTATCAGTTTTTAGTACAAACATTTTTTTAACATTTTTAAATTGGTCAGTATCGGGAAATTGATCAATATCAGGAACTTGTTTGATATCAGGAAATGGACCAATTTTAGAAAAGTTATTAATCTTAGAATCTGGGTCAAATTTATTTATTGGTTCTAAAACTAATGGTTCAACTTTATTTTTATTTTTTTGTTCCATAATTAAGGAATCAACTATAGTTGGCTTATCTACTTTTTTATTGTATTTGCTTTTTACTGGTATTACTATTTCTTCGTCATCTGAGTCTATATTACTTTCAAATGATTCAGCACATGTCTGATGATAAAACATATTTGTTTTACTAACAACTAAATTATTTGATTCTATAAAATTCAAACATCTCACACACACCTTTTTACTAGAATCCATTAATTAGATTGAATTAAGCCCAGCCAATAATTCTATCAATTTTTGCAAAAATTGAATATTCATTAGTTTTAATTTAATAATTAGATTTAATAATTAATAATAAAAAATGGAAAATTATATAATAGACAAACAATTTGAATCTAAATATGCCAAGTGGCTTGAATTATCACAGCCGCCAATAAAAGAACCAAATAATGAATCAATAGATCCAATAATGCAAGAAGATGAAATTAAACAAATTGCTCAATTAGCCCAATCACTTGGATTAAAAGGTTATGAGTTTGAATTATTTTTGGAACCCAGATGTTCATATAAAAAACATCTTATTGCTAACGAATATTACCAAGGACCTTTTAAAATATCTACTAGTTCCCCTTTATTAAAACCATTAGAATTACAAACTTATGAAAATTTTGATTCAATTTACTCGGCAGTAAAAAAATGTTGTGTGGGAATTCATTGTAAATATAATGCAAAAAATTTATTAATATATAAATTCAAAGAGGATTATAACTTGGGATATAGATGTCATAAATGTGATAGTTTTTTAAATGTTTATAATATAAAAAAAAATAATAGGGATATAAATTTATACAAACATATTGACAAACCCGATTATTCTATGGATATTTCATCAATTCCTGAAATTCCCGAACTCCATCTTATAAATCATTCAATATTTTGTTCCAGTTGCAAGGCTGGTGGTCTTACTGAAAAAGAAAGAGCATTTGAAGATGATGTTAATTATTCTACTTGTGCACGTATAAATAAAAAACATTTATCATTAGATTGGTCTTCAGGTGGATCAGTTTCAATGGTTTATACAGTTGGAAGAATTTATCCAGTAAAATAAATTAATCAGTATAAGTTAGCCCACCTAATCCACCTAATTGTTTAGATTCCATCATTGTTTTGTAAAAATTTATATCTGCTTTGTCTAAGCCCAATATACTGGGCCCAAATGTATCCATGTTTGGAAAAAATTTATATCTACTTTGACCATTTTCATAAATCTGTCTAATATTATTTATTAAAACGTTTGCCACAATATTATCTGAATTAATTGTTGAATCAACCCAATCAATATAAATATTAAAATTTTTTACTAATGAAGTATTTATATGACTGGGATTATGATGTAATACATTTGCATTAAAAACTATCAAAATACCTGGATAATTAATACCATTAGCTTTATTTTCTTCAATTAATTTAGTTGGTTCCATGTTGAATACTTCAATTCCATCCATTTCCAATCTTACTCGACTTATCAAATCTATATTTGCTGGCAACTCTGTTAAATACAAGCAATTAATATCCAAACCTGATTTTACTTTATTATCAGCAATAGTATTTGACAATAAAATTGGAGCTAAAAATTCAAACTTGAGTGGACTGTAAAAATCAATCTTATGATCAATTGATTTAATATCAAACTTATTAGCATATGTGTCAGCTTTTAAAACTAAATCATAAGTTGGGCTAATTGGTTTTTCAAATGCTATTTCAACACAAAACGCCCAAAAATCAAATGGTTGTAAGTATTGGAGCATTTTATTATGAAATAATCCTAAATTTATAATTATCACACTAGATGGTTTATATTTAATACTCCAATCTAAAAAATTAGACAATGCATTAAAATGTGCTTCAATATCTCCTGTTAATTGTTGAAGTGTTTGTTCCCCATATGTTATTTTAATTTTAGATATAAATTCATTTATTTTATAATTCTGTGGGTTTGGTAAAAATATTTTTAAATTATTGATTAAGCATTGAGTACTTAATACTTGAGTTTTTATAATTGTTTTATTTCCATCCGTTTGCTTATCTATTTTTGTTTTTAGAGAAACATTTTTAAGATTAGGTTGACCAAATCTTGATTCAATAGTTTCAAACATTTTAAAATCTAATTTTGGATCAGTTTGAATATAATTCATCAACTTATCATGGTTAATAATATAATTTGGACTTGGTTTTTTAATTAGTTTAACACATTGAGTATGACAATAACACCCTGGTTTTGGTTCTACTATATTCTCAGTTATTATATTCAAACAGCACACACATACTCTATTATCCATTAGTAAATATGTAATTATTGATAAAAGACATAACAATCAATTTTTATGTGTTTTTAATAAAATAAATTAAATAATAAACTAAACAAAACTACAAAGCAAATGTAAAATCCGACTGATATTTTGATTCTGAAGAAGATGATTTACGTAATTGATAAATATTAGTTACTAAAACATTTGCAATAATACTATTAGATTTAATGTTTGGATCAATCCAATCAATATAAATATTAAAATTTTTAATTAATGAAGTATTAATAAGGTTTTCAATATTATCCAATACTAGTGGATTAAAAACAATTAAAATTCCCGGATAATTAATTCCATTGGCTTTATTTGCTTTAATTAATTTTTTTGGTTCCATATTAAATACTTCAATCCCATCCATTTCTAATCTTACCCGACTCATTAAATCTAAACTAGCGGGTAACTTTGTTAAATACAAACAATTAATATCTAAACTGGTTCTTATTTTATTTCCAATAATTGGATGTGAAAATACTTGTGGATTTAAAAACTTATATCTGGCAATATCTACATCATCGTCTTCTTCATATTCAACGGTTGTATCTATATTATTATTATTTTGATAAATGTCAGCATTTAGGATAAAATTAATATTATTATAAAATTCTTTTGAATTAACTTTTTTAAGACTAATATAAAATTTTCGGTATGATGTTGAATAATGAAGTATTTTATTATGGAATAAGCCATTAATATTAATATAACCAGTTTCATAGCTAACATTGCAATCAATAAAATTAGATAAAACTGAAAAATGAGATTCTATATCATTAACAAATTCTTGACTTTTTTTATAACTTGATCGAGTTGCAAAACCAGAAAATAGATCAGATAATTTGTAATTTTTTGGATTTGCAATTTTTAATTGTAAATTTGTTATTTGACATTCTTGGTTTAATACTTCAATTTCAATTGTATTGGTTGGTCCATTATTATGATTAATTTTAATATTTAGAGGATGATTTTTAAAATTTGGCGGACCAAATCTAGATTCTATTGTTTTGTATATATTTGAATCAATAAAAGGCTCAGGTTTAACATAAACTTGTAACTTGTCTCGATTTTTAATGTAATCTTGATAATGATTTTTACTAGTTTTAAAACAGCGGACATGATATAAATGTCCAGGTTTTGGTTCTAAAATATTTTCGTTAATAATTGGCTCCAAACACCCCTCACATACACTTACACGCGGACTCATAACCGTACTCGCACTCAAATTCACATTCACATTGCTCAGCCAATTCATTAATTTTCCAATAATAATCACTAAATATTTTAATAATCAAATTTTTTAATTGGTTGTAACAATTTTTATTTAAAAAAATATCCAAATTCTGGATAGTATTTATTTTGAATATAACCTGATTTGAGAATTTGTAAAATATTTGTTGACAAAACATGAGCAACAATATTATCTGAACTAATTGTTGGATCAATCCAATCAATATAAATATTAAAATTTTTAACATAACTAAGATTAATTAAATCATCAATATTATTAAATAAGTTGGTATTAAAAACAATTAATATTCCAGGATAATCAATACCTAACGATTTATTTGTTTTAATTAATTTTGTTGGTTCTATATCTAATATTTCTATTCCGTCCATTTCTAATCTAATTCGTGTTATTGAATTTATACTTGCGGGTAATTCTGTTAAATATAAACAATTAATCCTACTATTAAATTTTAGTTCATTATTTTTAATAGTTTGGGTATGTACAAGAGGATTTATAAATGAGTATATAGGATAATCATAACTATTTGATTTAGAGTCAACACATGATTTTGATATTTCTGCCGATTTATCATAGTGATTTTTATAAATATCAGCTTTTACTTCCCATTTAATATTAGCATAAAAATCAAATTGTTTAATTAATTTTAAATTTATATAAAATTCCCAGTTTGGGGTTAAAAAATAAACCATTTTATTGTGAAATAATCCTAATTTAATATTAATATAACCAGGTTCATAGCTAACACCACAATCAAGAAAATTAGATAAAACTGCAAAATGAGATTCAATATCACCAATAAGTTGTTGAGTTGGACATCCACCTGCTTGAGTTTCAATTCCAGAAAAAAGCTCAGATAATTTATTGTTATTTGGATTTGTCAATCTCAAATGTAAATTTGTTATATGACAATTTTTGTTTAACACATCAATTTGTAAAATATTTGGTGAATATTTACTGGAGTATGTTTTAATATCTAACATGTGAGATTTAAAATCTGGAGGACCAATTCTTTCTTTCATTGTTTTATAAATTTCTGAATCAATTGCTGACTCTGGTTTAATATATGTCTGTAATTTGTCTTTGTTTTTAATATATTTTATTGTAAATTTATAACAGTCAGTGTGATAATAACAACCAATTTTTGGTTCAACCAAATTTCCATCTATAATTGGTTCTAAACACCCTAAACAAACACACCCATACTTACGCTCACACACTTCCTTTAAATTCATTAGTTATGTTTAATTAAATTAAATGAATATTAATAATCAATTTTTATTATTATATTTATACTTTTGATTAGTAATCGGCATGAGAATAATCTGGATATTTAATCGGTTTGATATTTCCATTGTCGTCACAAGGTAACCATACTAAATCACCATTTTTACTAAAAACTAATTTTTGATTTGATGATGTAATTTTAATTGATGGTGTTATTGATTCTATGGGATGCTTAGTTGATTTGTTATTTGAAATTGTTGGTGTTATTGATTTTATGGGATGATCTGTTGATTTGTTATTTGAAATTGTTGTTTCTTCACATAGTTTAGCAAGTTTATCTGTTAGTTCATTTAATTTATCGACTTGAGTACCTGGATTTTCCGAACTAACTATGTCAGCTATTTGTGCTTTAATTTGACCAATTGTTTTATATTTACCAGTTAATTGAATAAGTTTGTCAGACGCCCAATTTATTTTATCAATATAATTATCATCAAATAGATCTTTTGAGTTGGTTGATTTATCAAGTTGTTTTTTAATTTCACCCATTGCATTATTATAGCTCTTCATTAAAAATGGTTCAACCGCTGATTCCACACTATAATTAATATCTGAGGTGCAATTTTTAAATTGATCTTTATAACCCTGTATTTTTTGTTTATTTAATTCAGCAAAACATTCCTTATGGTAATATTTATCCCCATAACAATTATCTTTACAATTTAATGATTCTATAAGCTCCAAACACCCCACACACACCTTCTTCTCCATTTGTTAGATAATTTAATTGGTAACAAACTGTTTTACAATCAATTTTTAAATATAATCAATCTTTATAAAAAATTGATTATATAACTAATTGGGATCTTATAATTAGATTTTTAATACTGGGATAGAATAGATGGAAGGAGCGAAGAAGTCGGTGAGCGTGAAGAATGTGATTGTACCAGATAATTTTAATTTTAGAATGAAATCTAATATTAATGGAGCTTATGGTTTAGTATGTGATTTAGTAAAATTTTATGATATTAACCATATTTATTGTGGAAATGATCATGTCCCCATTATATTAACAGGAACTTATACTTTTGATAATATTAATGTTTGGGTTCACAATCAAGAAAAACATGGTCAAATGGATTATTATTTTGAATCCAAAGAAAAATATCAAGAACTATTAAAAATTATTGAGGACAAAAAAGAGGCACAAAAACAAAAAATTACAAATCCTGTTTATAGATATAATAAAAGAAATGGTTGGTCATTGACCGAACAATATAAAATTAAGGATGCGGAAAATGATATTTTTGGTTATGACAACTATATTGAGCAAATATCAAAAGATATTAGCAATCATATTACTTATAATGATTTTTTGAAATCATTGGGTGAAGTTAGAAGTATTAACTATTTGTTATACGGGCCTCCAGGTACAGGTAAAACATCATTGATTAAAGCATTAGCATCAAAATTAGGTTGTGCTGTATTTATTGTTAATGCCGGAGATGTATCAATTGAAAATATTGTTGGATTATTATCGCCCAATGTTAAAGTATCAACTGGTTGCCCAGTAAAATTATTATTGTTTGAAGATTTTGATCGATTTCTTGGATTTGATAAAGTTAATACAGTAATATCTGGAATTCTTAATGCACTAGACGGTTTTGATGATAAGGGTGATACTGTAAGATTTTTTACAGCAAATAACCAAGAAGAAATATTTAAAATAGATGCATTAATTAACAGAATGAGTGCTAAATATGAATTTAGGTTCCCTGATGTTAATATTTTTAGAAAGAAATTATATAGATTTGTAAGTTGGCATAAAGATTTAGGAGCCAATTCTCAAGAAAAAATTAATGAGTTTTTAGATTTGGTTGTTGAAAAGAAAATTACAGTTAGACCATTTGTTAATTATGTTATTAGGTATTTATTTGAATCTAATTTTATTGACAAAATGATTGAAAACATTAATGAATTGAATTAGTTGGATTATTTTATTAATTAGGTTTATTTGATTTATTAGGTTCATTTATTTTAATAGGTTTTTTTAATTTTGCAAGTTCTGGACAAGTATCATGACCATGTGATGGTGCATAAGGATAATAAAATAATTTATGACAATAAAAACACATTATATTAAAGTAGAAAAAATAACCTAGTTTATATAAAAAATTGATTGTTAAAATACTTGGGCCAATAGTAATTAAGCCAATGGATTCTTACGTGTTAACAAATAATTCTTATTCTAGCTTTAAATTGGATGATAAATCTTATTTTTGTCAAAGTATATTTAAGGAAATAGAAAAATGTATAAAATACAATGATAGAGAGCGTGATAAGTATTATCATGGGTTCTCTAAATTAGATATTGGAAATAACTTTGATATTAAACAATGTAATAATTATGAAGCATTTATTAAAACTTATCCTATTAATGTGGTTGATCAATCAACCAAACAAGTTCCACAAATATGTGGTCGTACCAGTTTTATTGTTAACTTAAAATCTAATAATGATGTAACTATTCGATATGAAATTTAATTTTATTTTATAAAAAAATTTTGTGTGTACAAAAGTAAACGTTTACTTGTATATTAATTGCTTGTTTAATTTTATTGTACATGTACAATAAAATAAGTTAAGCCAACGTATTGAATTTAGCAAAAATATGTTTATGTACAAATAAAAGTAAACAATATTTATAAAAAAAATTTCGTGTGTGTCAAATCTGTCATGCATGACAAATTTGGAATTTTATATAGATGGTATTTGTTTGGAAACTTAATATTTATTTATCTTACTAAGTGATTATAATCTAAAATAGTTTTATATTAATTAATATCGTGTCATCATTTTCGTCAAATTTTTATTTTTAAGTCAAATTTGTAAATATCATGACATATTTTGACGTTTTTTTGACGGTATATTATGATGTAATTTATTATAATTTAGATATTAACCTAATATTATTGATTGATTATTATCAGTTTTTAAGTATATTTATAAATTAGTATATTACCAAGTTCCAAATTTGTCATGCATGACAGATTTGACGCACACAAAAATTATTTTTAATTTAAAGATAAGTTTAAATAAAATTATAATGGAACATAAATTTTATTGTAGTATTTGTAATTTTAAATATAAAACTCAAAATGGTTTATTAAAACATAATAAACTAAATCATCAAAATTGTAATAATCCAAAAAAATATTATTGCGAACATTGTAATAAACAATATAACTCAAGACAAAGTAAATGGATACATGAACAAAAATGTAAATTAACAAAAAATATGTCATTGGATGATAAAATAGAAGAGAAAATTGTTAATTTTTTAGAAAAAAACCCACAAAAAATTATTAATAACAATAGAAATAGCAACAATAATAGTAATAATAATATAACAAATAATATTCAGTTAGTTATAACTCCTTCCGGTAAAGAAGATATTTTAAAATTACCATTTGATTCATATAAGGAAATAATGAGTAAAAGGTTAAATTGTTTAACTCACATTGCAGAAAAGCTTAATTTTAACACAGAAATACCAGAAAATCATTCTTATTGTGTGACTGCAATAAATGATAAACATGCTTCGATAATTAATCCTGAAACAAATTCAATTATGAAAACAGATAAATTAACTTTATTTGATCAATTACTTGTATCTTATTTAGAAAAACTTGATCAAATTGCAAAAAATACAAAATTTTTAAAAGCTGAAAGAGATGAATATACATCTACAATAAATAAACTAAGAGAGTTATTATTTCAAAATAAAAAATATATGAAAAAATATTACTCTGAACTTAATTATATTAGCTATAATAATAAAAATTTAGTTCAAAAAACATGGACTTCAATGAAATCACCGCAAAATAATTTTGTAAATAATAAAGACCAAAATGATCAATTTAATTATTTTAATCAAGATGAAATACTTGAAGATTCAGATACAGAAAACTCAGAAGATGAAGAAATTAAAAGAAAACAAGAAAAACTAAGAAAAATGTATGAAAATAAACAGAAAAATAAAATCAATTTAATTAATATTTATGAATCAACTGATGATTCAGAAGATGAAGAAGAAATTCCTGATATTGTTGAAATAGAGATTAAAATAAGAAATAAACCATATATTGTTAAGGGGGCAAATGTATATGATAAATTAACAGGTGAATTATATGGAACTTATCAAAATGGTAAAGTTAAAAGAAAACCTAAAGTTCAAAATGATATAGAAATTTAAAAAATTGATAAAATTATTTTAATATTAGAATAATTTTATCATTATGAAAGAACCAGTTAGGACTATACATAAATCGCACCGAAGTATTTGTTTACATAGTTATCAACAACCATATCAAATAAAAGAATTAAAACCTAAGACAACAGTTTATCTATTAGTTCAAAAATATAATAACGTGGAACAATTTGAATATACTATAATTAAATATCTGGGGCTTAATTCTAATAGTCAATTTACTTATTTACCAACAGAGAAGCCCCTAATGTATTTAACCAATAAATCAAATATATTATGTGATTCAGTTATAGAAATAAATAAATATTTAAATCTACATGTGTATTGGATGAGAGTCATTGAAAATTTAGATATATTTAGATATAAAATAAACTATACTCAAATTCCGGTTATAAATGATGCAAAATCATATATTAAAACATTGTTTGATGTTAAAAAAATTTATTGGTTAAACAGACAAAATATACCAAATAATATAAATTTTTCAACCGCTAATTTAGAATCAGTAGATGATGATATTGATCAAATTCTGGCGATTGGAAATATTAATTTGGCTAATTAAATTAACTATTTATTTACATTACCATACATCTTGGTTTTTGAGAGATAATATTTCACATTCAAGCAAATCTATTTTTTTAAATAACTTATTAATTTTTTCATCCTTGTCATCTATTCGGGCTTTTAGATTATTAACATTATTTACTAACTGCCAAATTATTTTTTGAAGTTGGTCATTAGTATTTGCAGATTCATTTACTGATCCGCTTACAAATTCAATTGTACCATTAATTTTAGGTAATGATTCAGACAGATTTATAGAATAGAAAAATGATTTATTACCATTAATGACTTCAAAGTTTAATGTTAACATATATGTGTCAATAATATAGGCAAAATCAAATGTAAGTAACTTTTCTATAATAATTGTCCTTGCATCTAATTTTTTAAAACCATGTTGATTAAATTGAGTATCAATTTGGTTTAGTAAATAAGTAAATATACGTTGGTCTGTACAATGGGTAATTATTAGTTCATTATCTGAAAAATTAATTTTAAATATCTGATGATTATTCATTATATATTTAAATTTAGTAGTAAATAAAAATTGTTTCATTTTTTATAAATTAATTGGAAACCAAATTATATCTGCATGGAAAATATCCGTTATCTGCAAAATATTTGTAGGAACCAGTTGATTTACGACATACATCACCTGGTTGGTGTTCAGCATATTCATAAAATGCATCTGAATCAATCCATCCACCAAATAATAGAACATGGGTAGAGGGGTTTAAAATGGCATCACCTTTTTTCATGTCTGCTTTAGAAATTTTAGTACATATTTCTTGCATATTTCCAGTCCAGTGACCACCACCAGATGTTGAAGATGCCCAACAGTTGGATACATAACCGGGGTATGGATAGTAAGAAAATAGAATATTTTCTTAATACCTCCCTGTGAATTTATATTAAAAATTTATTTTTTAATATAAACCAAAAGTTATTATACTTTTTTTCCCAGAACAATCTTGTCTGTATCCATCTTTGGTTGTAGTTTGAGAATAGGGAACTTTTTGATCTACCCACACTTGAGCCCTTTGCATAATTTGGTCTCTAGTAATGGAACTAGCTGTGAGATTAAGGTTGAGGTTATTTTGGACTGCTCCAATAGCAACAATAACTGAAAGATAAGATAATAACTTGAATAACATTTTATTACCAAATATAAATGTGATATAATTTTTTTAAATCTATTTTTTATTTCATAGATTTAGAACCCCTTTTAGACCCTTTTTTAGAACTCTTTTTAGAACCTTTGTTAAATCGCCTTTTACCTCCACGCAAACAAAGAACAAGGTTTAATGTACTGGTATTATTATTCTCATTAACTTGATTAGTCATAACTTAATATTAAATCATTATGCCAAAGAAATTTAATGTCAATTTTTTAAACTTTTAATAAAAAATTGATAATGTTTTAATTTATTCTCAAAATCAGTAAGAATAATGGAAACTTTAAAGACAAAATATTCTAATATACCAAATTTTATTGAGAAAAAAATGGGAAAAAAACTTCATAATTTATCTGATCATCCCATTCAAATTATTAAAAATCATATATATGATTTTTTTCGTCAATTACCAAATTATAAATTTGAATATTTTGATGATTTAAGTTCAATTGTTAGTGTAAGCGATAATTTTGATAAATTGCTAATTCCACAATCACATCCAGCAAGAAGTAAATCAGATACTTATTATGTTAATGAAACTATGGTTTTAAGAACTCACACATCAGCTCATCAGAATGAATTATTATCTCAAGGTATAACAAGCTTTATTGTTACCGGCGATGTTTATAGAAAGGACGAAATTGACTCTAGACATTATCCTGTTTTCCATCAAATGGAACTGTTAACTTTAGTTGATGATCATATCGATCCTGAAGAAGAAATAAAAAATATCCTGGCTCAATTGGTTAATTGGTTATTTCCAAATTGTGAATTCAGATTCAATCCTGATTATTTCCCATTTACTCATCCATCATTTGAAATTGAAGTAAAATTCCAAGATAAATGGTTAGAAATTTTAGGTTGTGGTGTTGTTCAACCAGCAATTTTAGAAGCAAATGGAATTACTAGTAAAAGAGCAATTGCAGCTGGATTTGGTTTGGATAGATTAGTTATGATTTTTACCCAAATTCCAGATATTCGTTATATTTGGTCAGAACATCCAAGATTTTTATCTCAATATGCTAACGGTCAGTTAAATAAATTTATTCCATATTCCGAACTTCCGTCAATTCATAAAGATGTAAGTTTTTATGTTAAAGTCGAACACTTAGAACTTGATGGTACTACTCAGAAAAAATGGTTGTATGAAAATGATTTTTTCGAAATAATCAGAAATGAAGTTGGTGATTATATTGAAGAAGTAATTTTAATTGATAGTTATTACAATAAAAAACAAAACAAATATTCTCGTACTTATCGATTAGTATATTCTCCTCCTGACCCCGAATTAAAAAATCCATCTGAATTTAATGATTGGGTAAATAATAAACAAAATAATTTAGTTGGAATTTTACTTGCAAACCCAAATATTGAATCAAGGTAACTTATTTATTTTATATAAACTAATTTATTAAATAATTAAACAACTTTAATCCATTCGATGTATTGTGGTACATATAAGTCAGTGTATCCACATACACCACAACACGACGCTTCATTAGACCATTTAAGAAAATAATTAAATGTACGATCATTATTTGCTAAATTACATTCTGCATCTAACAATGATTCATCAAATCCACCAGACTCATCTGTTAAATCTTCTGGAATTGTAAAATATAGCGTAACTAATTTTTGTGTTTCAAGTTCATAACCAACTTCATCGTAATCTTCGACTTCAGAACAGTAACCATCATGTGATCTAAAATATACAATGTATGTGCATTTAATATAATAGTGACCAGATTGTCGGTCAGTTACTCTAGCATCTTTAGCATCTGGTCTATCAAACCTAATTTTATTTGTTGACTGGTTGTACGTGAATTTAAATGGATTTGAATTAAAATTATTACTCATATAGTTATTTTTTAAGTAGTTATATTCAGAATATGAATGGATAGTTGGTTTCATTAGAAACAATATGAAGTAAGAATATTAAATTTAAACATCAATTTTTTTATGTTTATTTAAAAAAGTTGATTTATTTTTCTAATGGTTCGAAAATATTGTGTTATTAATGGAAAATAATGATAGTAAGAATGAAGAGACTAGTAAAGAAGAGATGGGTAGTGATAAAATACTATCAGAATATCCTGATACCAAATATGATGCATATGATATAAATTCACGTCATTTAGTTAATTTTGCAATTCCTAATAAAACCCAAGATACTTGGTACTGGGATTTTGAATCAAAAAGTTGGATTCGTTGTGTTCCAGTAAATAATTTACCTTATGGGCTATGTAGTTACCATTTGGAAACTGACCCGGAAAATCTGTGTGTGGTAACTTCAACTGACTCATATAGAATAATTCATGATTTATCAGAGGCTAGGAATTCAGAACAAATGGAACAAGAAAGAGCATGGAGAGAAGAACTGAAAACTGTAGGCACTGAATTAGATTTGTATATGGCAAAATCGGACACATATGAAAAAGCCCAGGTATCAAGAAAAAAAGCAGATATTGTGCCGGATGTTTTAGTAATTAGCCCAAGAAAAACCCCTGGTCAAATGTATGGTTATATTTTTTGGGAAAGTTCTCGGTTAGCCAAATCATGCACATATACTATTCAATTCACACCGGAGGAACTAGCTGAAGAATTGGAGATGGAAAACCAAGCCAAACTTGCCCATGAAGCACTGGAAGCTGATTTATACGAGTTACGTCATAAATTGCCATATAAATGTCCCAAAAGATTTATGCAAGGTGCTAATTGTGGATGGGGACCAATTGGTAAAACTGGATTTCATGATACTAGAGAATATTATAGGTCATTAGTACCTTATCCTCATGAGTTATCAATTAAACATATTTTAGATGAACTTTCTGACTTGGTGAAAAATCCTGAAAAAGTAAAATTAACAAACCCTAATGCTATATTATTAGGATCAATTTTGTTGGAAAAAAAAGGGTACCAGGTTTTTTATGATTTAGAAACAGGACAAGTAAAGGAACGAACTTGTGTAAAAAATCCAGAACAAAAATATTATATTGAATTAGATGGAACATCTGATGCATATTTTAATATTAGAATTTATGAGGGAACCTGGGGAAAATTAAGATTATGGTCAAGTCAAGATAGTGAAATTAAAGATATTCCAATGGAATTGGTTGAAAGCCCAGAAGGTAACTACTTAACCTTTCCTGATATTACCCTTGCCAATCCCTTATTTAAAGCAACAATGGGTGATAAAATTAATATTGAAACAGATGGAAAAACTTATTCAACTAATAGAATTATTATTGAAACTAATGCAAGAAGAAGATTAAATTTAATAGGAAATACTTGGGCAATTAGTTGGTTTGATTCATTAGAAACCGTGTTATGTTTAGGTCATTTATGGCAACCATCTTTAATTTTAAAATATTCAGATACAGTTGACGTTGCATATGTTGACCCACCTAAAGATAAATCCAATCAAACTATTTGCCAAACTATGGTTTAAATTGTTATTTATTAATTTGTTTTAATTTTAAATATTTTGATTTGTACAACAAGTATTTTTTATAAAATACTTGTTCTAGGCTAATTCCTTTAGAATTAGCGTACTTAAGATATTTTTCATAATATTTATCTGAACCTCCTTTTAATTCAGATTTAAAATATTGTTCATTAATTATTTTTTGAGTGTCTTTATTTATATAAGTTTCTAAATCAAACATTTTATATTTTTCAACAAATTTCTTTATTTCGTCTCTTCTATCTTCTAGTAAAGTATTTTTATTAATATATACAGATAACTGACCAGCATTAAAACCCAATTGCATTACACGATTTAATTGGACATTAAAATTTGATTTAGCTTTAACTAAATTTTTTAATTGACAGAAAAAATGGTTTGATTTTGGGTTAAATTCATTTTTATCCATTTCAAATTTACTAATAATTTGGTCCATACGCTCATATATTTGATTTAATTGATCATTATATTTGATATTTGAACCATTTGGTCCAACTAAATTTTTATCTTTAAGTTCTCCAGTTTTTTCTTCTAATTGGTTCCATTCTTTTTTACCATCAACAATTTCTTTATTATGTTCTCTAGTTTGTACACTAACACCTAATTTAAAACCATCATTAAATAATTCAAGTACACTAGTCATTGTATATATTAAACACAGAATTTAATTAATTTTATATCATTAAATAGTTAAATTAAATATATTTTAAACTTCAATTTCAATACCTTCTTTTATTTCAGTTTTAGTAACTGGTAAATTGTATTCATCATTAATATCCGCAAATAATGCATCATTAATTTTATTTATTTTATCAATATCACTTTCAATACTATCCAAAATAATAAGTCTAATGAATTCAATAGGTTTGGATTGACCAATTCTATGTAACCGACCAATAATTTGGTTTTCAATTTGTTTACGATAGATATAATCACCCTCTAATGGTTCCAATAAAATGACAGTTTGTACAAACTGAAAGTTTAGTCCAGATGCATTTGATTCTGAAGACAAGATCAAAACTTGAACATCATCTGTTTCAAAAGTATTTGGCTCATTTTGATTGTATAATTTAGCCTTAATTTTATAATTGGAAAATATGGTGCTTAAATTATTTAGTAGAGATTTAGTGTGAGAAAACAAAATAATTTTGTTTTTCTTCTCTTTACATATTTTAATTACTTGAGTAATTTTAGTTCCATAATTAGGAGCTTCTTTTTCAGCCCCAATTATATAATTGGTAGTATTAGTAATACCAGTTTTACACATGGGGCATTTTGTTAAAGTAGATTGACTAATTAACTTAATGCACTCATAACAAAACATATGACCACAATGTAAAATAGTGAATTGGGCATCTAAATTCCCCAAACAAATACCACAATCTGTTTCTTCACATTCATGTTGAGTTGTTTCACCCAAACTAGTTTGTTTTTGTTTATTAATAAGTTCTAATTGAGAATTAAAATAGGTCATTTTACTTTTTAGTTCTTTTAATTTTTTTTCCATTGAAAAGACATTATTTCGTGCTTGAGTCATATATGGTAATGGTAGGCTTTCAGATAAAAGAGCCCAGGTTTTTTCAATGTTTTCACTTGTTAAATTATTTTTAAGAGATTCATATAATGATGAAAATACTATGGTACCATGACTAATTGCATTATTATCAGCAAAAGATTTAATTTCTGTTTCCATTAAATTTAATTTCAAATCAATAATTTTTTGATGATAAGTATCATATTCTTTTTGATGATAGTCTTTAATTGAATCATCTAGTGCATCCATTGATACAAATGAATCAACAGTATCAGCTTTAAAATATAAATTAGGATTAATACAAAAGTTTTTCTTCATTTTACTTTCGTCTTGTGAATTAGTAATTGAATCATAGAACAATCTTTCCTTTTGACTAAAATTAAGATAGTATTTAATTTCCTTAATTTGAGGAAGATTCAATTCGTTTTCCACATTTTTTTTAGTATTTTTTCTAAACATTTCAGAAAAAGTATTTATATGATTTTTATATTTGGTAATATTATTGTATTTAATTGGATATTTACCAACCCAATTTAAAATATGGTTAATCATCTGAGAATTAACGAATGGGGTTGCAGTTACAACCCATTTATAATCCGCATTTAATTTATCAATATTATTGTCTTTTTCATTTATAATTTCGTGAAATTCATCAACAACAATACGAGTAAATTTTAATTGAGAAAATAAACCCTCTTTTAATTGTTTAAATGTTCCAATAACAATTAATCTTGATGTTGACTCATTATATTGAGCCAAATCATAAATATCAGTTTTATTGTTACAAATAATAAGCTTGGCATCAAAAATATTATTTACGTGCTTGTTAAATTCGTCCGTCCAGTGGTTAACTAAATGAGGAGGAATTATAATTAAAGTGGTAGATGGTTTGGCTAATGCTAAAGTTAATATTTGCACGGTTTTACCAAGACCAACATCATCACATAAACAACCTCCAATAAATTCATTCATACCATTAGAACTATTAATTTTTGATTTAAGCTTGTTAATGATTTGACGGGTAGTCAAATTTATTTCAATTTGTGGTCCCCAATTAATTACAAAGTCTTCAGATAGATCAACTTTTAATGGTTGATGTTCTCTCATTAACATCCAATAAATATTTACTTTTTGATAAAAGTATAATTGAGTTTTAATAAACTCTGGTTGATCAATACATTTGGATTTGTGATAATCCTTTGATACTTTTGTGATAACCCGTGAAATATTTTCATTTTCGCATGATTTGTTATTAATGTTATTAATTTGTTCAAAATGATTGGTCATTACTGTAACAAGATAATTTGTTAGTGCTGAATCAACCAATAATTTATCTTCTCCTGGATCAATAAAATTATAAAAATGATTTGGTAATTTTTCAATATTAATTTCCATCAAAACAATACCATAATAAATATTCTTATTTTGATGATTAATTAACCAATAATTTATTGCATCCTTTGGAATAAAATTTTGACTATTATAAAACGTTTTTAACCAAGAAAAACTTGATTTATTCATTAATTGTGCCATCATCTCCTCATTTTTATACAATTGTGTATTAGGTCCAGGGTTCAACAATAAAGACCTAATTTTAAACAAATCCATCCTATACAACTCCATATCGTTTCGTGGTACCTGTTCTATTCGTTCTATTAATAATACATTATTCGTAAGGTTATCCATTGGGCATAAATCAAAAGGACCCATCGAATATAAAAATCAATTTTTTTATTGTATATAATTAAATAAAATACAATTAAATTAGAAACACATATAACTATCTACAATTGTAGATAAATTTACATAAAAAATGAAAAAATTAATTAAAAAGACCATATAATTCAAATTAATGGAATTGTCACAAATTACTATAAAAAAATTATCTAATAATTTATATTTAGATGATATTACATATGGGATTATTGGATTGATACCATTAGATATTAATTCAATGATATTTTCTGGAGGGCTATTATTTGATGCCTATTGGAGAAAAAACTTTTATCCAAAAATGCCCTGGAACAATACCCAAGTAAAAGACATTGATTTGTTTTTATTTGGATCAGATGAAATAAAAAAAGCAAATATATTGAGTGTAATAAATATTTTAACAGAAAAATTTGGTGAAGACAAAGTTTGTGTTGGACTAAAGGGTGCGGTTATAACTATTTTAATTGTTGGGGTCCCCAGAATTGTTCAAATAACTTGTACAAATAAATTAACAGCAGATGAAGTAATTTATGATTTTGATTTGGCGCATGTTATGTTATATTGGTCCAACAAAGGATTATATGTGAGTCCATTTGCACTAATTTCTATGTATATGCGTGAAATACTACCAAATCCCAAGTCACAAAAAACTGCCAAAATGTCACGATTGTTTAAATATCAAGCAAAAGGTCTTAGTATTGAACGCTATATTAGTGAATATACTTTTATTTTTGAAGACGACTATAAAGTAGAATCGTGTGAAACACTTGAAAATAAATATAGTGAAACAAATAATTTGGAAAAAATTGGAGAAAAATTTTATAAACATTTTACTGGGACAAGTGGAAAAAATAAAAAAGTGGCACGAATGGTTGCGTTATTTGAGTATTTAGGTCTTATAAATAAACAAGAAAATGAAATAAATAATTTACAAGCATTCGACATCAACCAAGTTAATTTGTCTGGTGATTTTGAATATTTGGGTGGCCCAGAACCATTTTTGCGTAGGGACATTCGTATTTTAAAATCCCCAAATTGTTGGTATGATAAAGATTGTGAATACGCCAAATTATATAAATATAATATACCAGAACAATTTTCTAAAAGATATCGTCATAAATGTTTAATTGAAGGTGAAATTATTGAGTATTTTTATAACAAAAGCTATGATAATAATGGCGATATGAAAAAAACATGGGGTTACAGAGGGCCTCATGTTGTTGTGCTAGCAATTGACGATGATCAAACAATTGCCACAGTTAAATCCTATATGCGTGCGGTAATAGAAAGTTTAGAAGAACAAAAACCATGGACAACAACGTGTTTATTTGATTCTCAAGCAATTAAACCAGAAGAAAAAGAATTATATTGTGTAAATAACCCCAATCGAGCCGAGTTTTTTAAAGATCTTATGAATAACTTTGTTGATTCAAAAAATTTATATATGGGTGTTAGCGGAAGAGTAAATTATAAATGGTCAAGAAGAAATACAACAGAAAGTGAACTTACTAACCCTAAATACTGGACCATAGGTTCTCGAATACAAATTATTGGAGATTTTGAAGCTATAACAATTGATGACTTTATTCAATCTAAAAAAATGACACATTGTCCTTATGTTTATTTTGAAACAACATACATGATTAAAAAATCATAAACTTGCAAAAAATTGACACATTGTTACTTTATATTATAATTATAGACAAATTAATGGAATTACCACAAACTAGTATAAAAAATTTATCTAATGATTTAGATTTGGATGAAATTACATGGGGATTAATTAATATATTACCACTTGACATTAATTCAATGATTTTGACAGGAGGAATATTATTTGATGCAATTTGGTATAAAAACTTTAATTCAAATACTGCCAAATACAATAATAACCAATTTAAAGATATTGATTTGTTTTTATTTGGTTCCGAAGAGAAAAAAAAGTACAATATTATTAAAGTTATTGATAATATTATAAACAAATATGGAATTGATAATGTATGGGCAGGTTATTTGGATACAATTATAAATATTACTATTGTTGGGATCCCTCGTTGTGTTCAAATAATATGTACAAATAAAAATACAGCGGATGAAATTATTAATGATTTTGATTTGGCTCATGTGATGATGTATTTGTCAAATGCGGGATTATATGTAAGTCCTTTTGCTTTGGTATCTATGGAATTAAAACACATTTTACCAAACCCAAGATCACGAGCAATTGCTAAATTTTCACGACTTAAAAAATATCATGAGCGAGGTTTAAGTATGAGTAAATATATTAGCGAATATCCAATGATTAGTTTGGATTTTAAAAAAATTTGTGATAATGAAAAAATAGTCCAGATTTATTCAAAGTCAAATAATTTTAAAAAAAATATTAATTCTTATTATGCTAATTTTAATAAATTATTTAATAGGAATAATATTAATATTAAAAAATATAAATTAACAAAAAAACTAAATTTATATGATATAAATATTACAGGAAATTGTGTTAAATATAACGATGAGTATGGTGATGATCATAGAGATTATGGTGATTATTCCTATTATTCCAATGATCCTGAATTATTTTTATTTGAAAAAATGGAACTGGACAATGCAAGAGAACTTAATAATTATAGTTTTAACTTTAAAAAACTTGTTAGAAAAGATTACAATGATATAAGCAAATCAAATGGCTATATTAAAAATAAAATTTGGTCCCATTTATTTGAAGCTACTATTATTCATTATCAATATAATAAAAATTATACAAAAAATCACGCTAGATGTAATTATTTTGATAGTCCACATTTGATGATTATATCAGTTGAAGATCCTCAAGTTATATCAACTATTAAAGCTAATATTAAAATATTATTAAAAGATATTAAACAGAATCAAGAATTAGCCACAACCTGTTTATTAGATTCTCAAGCAATTAATCCAGATGAAAAGGACTTATTTGGCTTTGGCAGACCAGAAGAATACAATAATTTTGTGTACTTAAAACAATTTGGAATTTGTAATGAGGAAAAAGATAATTTTAAAAACTCAAAAGCCCTATATTTAACTATATGTCCAGAAGAATATGAAATTGATGAATACATAAACAGATGTATTATTGAGTATGAAGATGATGATGCTGCAGATGCTGCAGATGCTGCAGATGATGCAGATGATGCAATACGTATTAATTCCAAATCAATGAATAAACTTAGTGCTAAAGAATTAAAACCAGGGAAAAAAATATTTTTAAGTTGTAAATATATAAGTGTACAACCATCTATTAACTTACTTAAATTTAAAAATGACTGTGAAAGTTATACACCATATGTTAAAATATGCGGTTTCATTGTTTAAAACAACTTGTTTTATAAATTTATTTAGTTATTGTTATTTATTATAAATTCATTAAAAATTGATTCATACTTCTCTTACAAACCATATTCTCTATAATTAATGGAATATTATTTGTGTGTGTTAGATTTCGAAGCAACATGTTGGGATGATTCGGCTAAAAAAGATCAAAGTGAAATTATTGAGTTTCCTTCAGTTCTTTATAAAATTGACGAAAAAAATAAAAAGTATGAATTTGTTAGCGAATTTGCCAAATATGTTAGACCAACAATAAATCCTCAATTATCTAAATTTTGTACTGATCTAACAGGAATAACACAAGATATGGTTGACTCTGCAGATACTATTGGTAAAGTTTATAAAGAACATATTAAATGGATAGAAACTAATGTACCTGCCAATGCTACTTTTATTATTGCAACTTGTGGTCACTGGGATTTAAGAACTCAATTACCAAAAGAAGTGGCGAATAAAAAATTAAAATCAAATAAATTATATTCAAACTACATCAATGTTAAAGATGAATTTGAATATTTTTATAAAAAGAAAGCAACTGGAATGGTTCAGATGCTAAAGCATTTTTCATTACCACTAGAAGGACGCCATCATTCAGGTATAGATGACTCAAGAAATATATCAAAAATTATTTTGAAGATTATTGATGGAGGTCATGGATTATCTAATTTTTATGTGAATTATGTCAAATCTTAATTTATCAAATAACAAAATAAGAAAAAATGAATTATAAATATTTAAAATTTATTTGTTTATAATTTTAATGAAGTTCGCAAACATATTAGTATTTTTAATTTCTAGCTTGGCAATTTGCTCGGGATTAAACCAAAATCAAGCTACTGGATTAAATCCATATAATCAAACATTTGACTCATGGGTTAAATCTTATGGTTTAACAATTAACCCTAACGAATACTCTAGCTTAGCTAAATTATATTATGGGGAATTAGATAGAATTAACCAGTCTAATGAAAAAAACACATGGATAGAAGAACCTGGTCCATTGACATTATCTAATAATAAATTTGGTTACAATAAAAAAATAGCTCGTGCTCACAAACCAGTATTTCATAGTAACTGGAATTGGGACCAATTTGTTGATGAACACCTTCCTAAACAAGTAGACTGGAGGGATGCTCAAGTTGTTTCAGCTGTTAAAGATCAAGGTAGATGTGGATCATGCTGGGCTTTTGCATCAACCGCAGTTATTGAATCCCATGTAGCAATCAACACTAATAAATTATTTGATTTGTCCCCTCAACAAATTGCTGCTTGTGCACCAAATCCTGATAATTGTGGTGGTTCTGGTAACTGTCAAGGAGCAACAGCTGAATTAGCCTTTGATTATGTTGCAGGTTCTACAGGTTTACTCGAAGAATTTCAATATCCTTATTCATCTTATTATGGGGTTGAATCTGAATGTGTGGTACCAACTCAACCCGGTTCAACACCCAAAGCAAAAATTAGCGGATATGTTAAATTACCTGAAAACAATTATCATGCGCTAATGTATGCGGTTGCTACTAAGGGTCCAATAGCTGTATCTGTTGATGCTTCCACCTGGTCCAGTTATAAATCTGGTATTTTTAATGGATGCAATCAAACTAATCCAGATATTAATCATGCGGTTGTACTAGTTGGATATGGTGAAGATTCTGGACAAAAATATTGGTTAGTAAGAAACTCATGGTCTGCATCATGGGGTGAATCAGGTTACATTAGATTAGCCAGATTTGACAATGAAGCTGAAATTTGTGGATCTGATATAACACCACAAGATGGAACCGCATGCGATGGACAAACACAACCAGTCAAAGTCTGTGGTACATGTGGTATTCTATATGATTCAGCTTATCCTATTGGAGCAACTGCTTAAAAATGGGTTGATTTATTTAATTAAGTTATTATAAACTAAATTAAACAAATATTATTTTATTGTAATTCATCGTTATCATCTTCTTCGGCTATTTCAATAAATTGTTCATTTTGAATAAATCCTATATCTTCAATTTCAAAAGTGATTTGAAACATTATTCTATAATGGTCGGTTTCATTAGTTTTTCCGCGATGAAAAACATTATGTGGGAGTTTAATTACTGAATACGCATCACAGTTAGCAAATCTAAATTCATAGTCTTTACCATGTGTGAGGCCAATTTTTTCCAAATAAGTAATTACTTCTTGTTGAGTAATATATTTTTTGGTAATATCTAAAAATACATTAAAATATTTTTGATAATTAGAATTGTCATAAAAATAAATATATTCAGTTCCATTCTTATCAGTAAGATGCACTAATGGAATAAAATATGTGATTGATTTCCCCTTATAGTCAATATGAAAATATTGGTTTTTATTATTTGGTTGTGATATAATAAATCCATAATATAAAATAGAGTGTTTATTTATAGATTCATTAATCACATTAATTTCTTTGATGTAATTTAATAAATAATTATGTTTGGTTAAATTAAGGTTCTTTTGATATAAATTTATATAATTAACATTACTGTTTTTAATTTCAAGGAAATTATTAAATTCTGACACGACTTTATTTAATTTGTTAATAAATTCGTTGCTAATCTTGTTTTGTACAATTTGGATTCCCAAATTTTTATTTTCATAGTTCTTATCACACGATAAGCTCATGATACATCTATATTAGAATATAAAATATTTTTAAGAATTATTTATACCAAGTAAATGTTCATAGCACCCATTTTATTAATTTATAATTTTGCAAGTAAAATTATAAATATAAATAAACTAGATATTTTCCAGTATTTTTCTAAGTTTATAATTTTACTTGCAAAATTATAAACTCATAAAAATTGACATTATTAAATTAAACGAATAAATATCATTTAATCAATGTCTGTTAACACAACAAAGTTATATAAATTGGCTGTTTTAAATAATTCTCATGATATTAATCAAATTATTATAGACAACCCAAAGATTGATATAAATAAAAAAATGAGAGGTGCTCCATATATTCTTAAAAAAGTAATAGAAGTTAGAGCAAGAGAAGTATTTGATATTTTAATTGAAATGCCGGGTCTAAATGATCCTCATTTATCTTGTGCATTAGATCAAGCGCTTGAGTATTATATGGGTTCAACAAATGAATCTGATAAATATTATGCAAATAAAATAATACAATTAAATTTTAATTATATGTCAGGGGGTAATAATTTTGAATTATTAGATTCAAACGATTTAATTTGGAACATAGTATTTAATAAAATAAATCATTCGGAAGATGGTCTAATGTCTATGATGTATCGATCATTAAGAAAAAACAATATGCAATTGTTAAAATCAATTGATAACTATATTCAATCAAACAAGCAAACATTCTTTCGAGATTTTACCGAAGAAAACTTTTATAAAGTACTATATAGTGATGCTGTATCTTCTAATAAAATAGATTTCATGTTATTTCTTAAAAATAGGGTTCAAGATTGGAGAGTGTTTGAAGGTATACCAATAATTTATTGGGCGGTATCAAATATTAATCATGGTGAATTTATAACAATAAACTATCTAATTGATCAATTTGCTCAAATGAATAAAGAAGAATTAAACGCTATACCAAATATTAAATCATTAGAACCATTATTTGAATATGATTTTTATGAATTTGGTGAATTTTTTGTTGAAAAGTATGAGGTTATTAAGTCAATACTAAAATTACCAATTAACTTTGATGATTGTGCTCAATTAGTTCGCAAACATATTTTATCCACATTAATAAATTATAATTATGATTTAGATGATATAAATGGGGATCTTTTATTATTCTATTTACTTGAAACTAAATTAATAAAGTCAAATATTTTTGAATTTGATTATTCAGAATTTGCTCTTAAAATTCAAGCAGATGTTAATAACAAAAAAATGTATAAAAACAAATACAAATATTTAAAAACATTACAATTTTTTGCCAAATACTTTAACATTAAAGTTTCCGAATCATTTCAAAAGTTTTTTGACACGGACCCTGTGGAAAATTTTGATACCGAATATGAAAAATTTATTAAAAAATTAAAGAAATTATATGATAATTTAGTTGTGGAAAAACCAGCTAAAAAAGCAACCAAATCAAAAGCTAAAAATAAAGAAATTGATGTATAGCTTTGTTTAATATAAAATAAAATTTAATTAATATTAACTAATTGAGATGTTTCCATTTCTAAATCTTTAATTATAATTTGTCCTTGTGCTAATTCATTTTCACCAATAATTACAATGTATTTATATTTGTTTTTTACGCAATTATTTAATACTGGAGTTAATTTTCTATCTGATTCATTAGTATCAAACACTATTTGATTATTTGGATATTTTTCTTTTAATATTTTAATTACTTGCAATTTAGTTTCTACATCAATTTTACCAAGTCTTGTCACATACATTGATTGTTTCCATTTGATATCTAATTGGATTTGGTTTTTATTATTGTTTTGCTCATTAATTAATTGTTGAATTCGACTAATACCAAAACTTACCCCAATTAAAGTATTTGAGCCAATAATATTATCATACCTACCACCTGCAATAATTGTATTAGAACAAGCTGAGTCAATCATTTTGACTTCAAAAATAAAACCATTATAATAATCCAAACCTCTAGCTAAACAAGATGAAAACTCAAATTTATCACTCATATTAAAAATTTGACAGTAAGCTAAAATTTTATCCCATTGTTCTTTTACTGTGGGATCAAGTGGAGTTGGATTTTGAATTAACATTTTTAGTTTCAAAATAAAATCTGGAGAAAAATATTTGGAAAATTCAGGTTCAAGTACTTTAAAAGATTCTTCAAATATTTTTGGACTAGTAAATTCAATTTTATCGATTAATCCACATACTTTTTTAAAATTTACTGGATCTAATTCTAATTCTTTACATAGAATATAATTGAGATTTGCAGTATGGTTAATGTGAATTTTATAATTGGATGATTTATTAATCCTATCCATAAAATCTTTAATCATGAGGAAAATAACTGTTTCTGGAATCATGCTGGTGTTTGATTCACCTAAAATATCAAAATCAGCCTGGTAAAATTCTCTTAAGCGTCCTTTACTTAATTGAGGTTGGTCGCGTCGATAAACTTTACCAATCGAATATCTACGCATTTTTTTAATTCCATTTTCAGTTATAAATCTAATAAATGGAACAGTTAAATCATATCGTAAAGTTAAAGGATGTCCACCCTCCTCATTAATATTATAAACTAGTTTAGTTTCAGCTTCATCACCATACTTGTTCATTAATACTTCTTTATTTTCAAATACTGGAGTTTCTAATGGAGTACCATCATTTTTGGAAAAAATATCTTCAAGTATGTCTTTGTAAAGTTTAATTTGATCATAGGAATCACCCCAATAATCAACACATCCTTTAACAACACTATAGTTATTTAATATAGACATTGACATTAATAATTGATCTACTTAAATTATTAGAATATTAAATCAATTTTTATCGTTTATAACATAATCCAATAACGTAATTTAGATAATACCAAAGTTTGGATACAACCCAATTAAATTTATTGGGTTTAGGTTTGGTATCATTTAATATTTGGTTATTTGATTCAAATATTTTGGGTTCTTCAACTAATTGTCTCATATTTAATTCATCAATATATGAATATACTGGATATGCACTAATACTTAGTGTTAGATGTTGGTAATCTGACATTAATTATGAACTTAGATTTTATTTTTAATATTATTCAAATTTTATCTCTTATTATAATTCTAAATTATAATAATAAAAATCTATAGTTAAATATATATGTCACATTTTAATTTTGCAAGTTTAAGAGATGCTATTCAAGAAAATAAAGATCAAGTTAAAAGTATTATCAACAATCCAATTTTTAATGATAAAATTAAAATAACAAAAAGAAAAGTTTATGAAGATAAATACACTTATCCTAACGGTTTTGGTCCTTATCATGTTGATGCTATTCCAATTATTTTAAAAGATAAATTTAAAATGCCTAAAGTTAATACATCAAATTTACCAACAACAACATTAGTGGGAACACAAGATTTTGATACAAGAGCATTTCCTGAAATGGTTATTTTTGTACCATCAAAAAGAGACACTGTTCAAACAACACCTTTATTTAAACAACAAACAGTTGATCAAAATGATAATTTAGGTTCATTTAATATGTCATTAGAAGATTGGTGTTTAACTAACTCAAGAGAAGGATTAGTTGGAAAGACATTAAATGATAAAATTACTGCATTCAGAAATTTAATTACACCAACTTCCGCAACATTTTCATCTTCTACAGAAGCAAGAACTACTGCATTAAATAATATTAAAAACGATTCTACTTATAAATTTATTAAAGAAAATGTTAAAGTTCCTTTCAAAGTATGGGATCAAAAAGTAGTAAATGGTGAGTTTTCTTTTACTGATTTAACAGATGAAAACAGTGTACCATTAATGAATCAATTATTAGATGGATCATATTTTAAAACACAAGTTGTTGATACCACATGGACCTTAGATGAAATGTTACCAATTGAAAAAAATACTAATGCATGTGGACCTTTAGATGGTAATGGTCAAAATTCAACTCCATTAAATGCAAATAATAAAATGGGTTTATTTATTTTTAATTTAGGAAATGGTCAAACAATGTCTAATACACCAATTCCTGCAGCAATTGGATCAATTGCATCAATGGGATATGTTGTTATTTTAAACTTTGGTAATCCAATTAACTCAGGCTTATTAAATATTAAATCAAAAAGTACATTATCAAGTTTATTTTCAAACAATACAATATCTCAATATGTTTCATATGATTTAAATAATGATTATTTTATTAACCAAAATTCTGCATATACTAATGAAGGTAATGCAACTACAGCTCAACCAAATAGAGCAAACTTTAGAAATGCAGCTTTATCAACACCTTGTAAATTAATTGTTGAAAGACAAATGTATCAACAAATTTGCGTATTGAGAAAATTAGGTTTATATGATAAAATTAATTGGTCAAATGTTGTACATGGTGGTTTAAGTGGTGGTGGTTATAATATGATTGTATCTCATGATATTCAACCTGTAGCCGGTACTGCTTTAACAACACCAGCCAAAGCAACCATTTTTACTTTAAATAATTCATTGGGAGTATCAACTGGAGTTAAACCAAATTTATTTAGAATTAAAGCATTAATTGGCTGGCAATCTATTTTTACCGATTTAACAAATGTTACATTAGCTTCACAAAAGAATGGTCCTTATACAACTGATTTAGGTAGAAATAACAAATATAATGTTGGTATTCAAGTTCTTAAAGTTCCATTAATTTACATGACTGGTGATGGTGATGCTTACGATAAAATTAATACATGGGAAAACTTATTTAACACAACCGCTCAAACTATCTTTCAATGGACTAAAAAAGCATCTGACTCCCCAACAGAAATTGTATTTGCTAACTCAATGGCCTTATATAAACCATCAAATTCTCACTTACCAGTTATTGATTTTAACAATGGTGAATACACTAGCTTTTATCCATTAAGTTTTTTACAAGGATGGACAACTGGTGGTTATGAATTACCACAATATGTTGAATTCCCATCAATGTCTAATACTGTTGAAACTGGTATTCAATCAGAATTAGCATATGTTCAATATGATGATATTAAAACAATTTTTGCATTACATCTTGCAGTACATAGATTTCTAGGTGTTAAATTCCCAGTACCTACTAATGCATTTGGTAATTTAGGATGGAGAACAGATATGATGCCAACTCATTGTGATATTTCTACTGAACACCAATATATGAGAGTGGGCCCTGAAGGTGAAATAACATATGGAACTGATTATGGTTTAATTATGAAATCGCCAAATTTAACATTAACAACAACAAAAGATGTTGTGTCTGGTTCATCAGTTTCAGTTAATGAAGTTGGTAGTGTTAATATTAATGTAGATTCTAATAAAAATTTGATTACTGATGCTAATAGTTTTGTAATTATGGGTACAAATGCATCCAGTCAACCAACCAAATATAAAATTACAGTTGAAGGTGGAGTATTAAAAGCTACTGCAATATAATTTTTATAGCGCACTCAGTAGCTTTTTTTTAAATAAATAGACATCATATTCAAATACTAAATTAGAATATTCCTTAATGTCATAAATAACTAGTCTCAAATTTTTGTATTTTTTAGTTAGAAAAACATCTGTATTTTTACTAATGGGACCGCTATCTGATACCATTTTATATTTGGCATGAGAACTTGGAACAATAATGTTAGTAATCAAATTAATTGGTTCTGGAAATTTTATGATAATTGTGCTTGCTGTTTCTTCAATATAATTAATATATGCGCTGTCAGTTGATAAACCCTGATTATAATTAAAAACTTGACGATACTTTTTAATTAAATCAGTTGATGAATAAAGAGAATGTAATCCATTGTTTAGGCTCATTAAATTAAATAAACTATATATTATCCCAATATAAATTCATTTTTTATTTTAATAAAGTAAAAAATATTGATATTTAAATTTAATGAATATTCAAACCTTTACTTAATCTGATCTTTTGATTACAACCACGGAATTTGGTGCACTTGCTTTGTATTTAACAGCATTAATAAGTATTATTTTGAATATTTATAATATATCAAAATTTATTGATGAACTTGAGGAAACTAATAAATCAGTACCTTCAAATAGAAGTATATTAATGGAATCATTTAAAATTAATACAATGGACAATAATATGATTAGAAGCCATTTTGTTACAATTGAAAACTAATTTTTTTTACTTTATAATTTATTCAACAAATTATAAACTAATATTAATCATAAAGAAATTTAATAAAATTATATAATTGGAGATGATTTTGAACATGATCTAATGGTACTAATCCTGGTGAATTATCTGATTCTGGATTTTCTAACATATGAATACACATACGAACATGATGGTTACCATTACAATTTGAATGCAATGATTTTAAATGATTAATATCCATTTGATAACCTAAACCTTTAATGTTATTAATAATTTTCTTTTTGTGTTGATCATTAGATCTTTGATGATAATGAATTAAATATAAATCAGTTAATATATAATTATCTGTATGTAAATGATTCCCATGATCAAATTTAATATTATTTTTATTATTATTTGGAATAAAAGATTTTGCTGCTGTTTCATAATTTGCTATATGGCCATGTGTAAATTGTTTTAATATAGGTAATTCATTGTTGGTACGAATTGGTCCAATATAATTCATTTTAAATATCATATTATTTGGATGAGCATTTTTTAAATATTCTAAGTGGGCAAATATATGGGTATGTGTATTTAATTCACAATTTTTATAGTAAACAATAAATTCATCAATATCTATTGGAATAAAAAAATCACACGGATTATTATTTTTTATTTCAGTCATATAATCTCCTTTTTTTATATAATCACTACGAACCTCTAATTTAACACCTAGATCCAAATACTTTTTACATAATTCGTAGGTATTATCTGTGGAACAATTATCTATTATAAATTAATTTTCATAACCAAAAATTTTTCCATGATATTGTATCCATTCTTCAATAATATCATCTTCATCTTTAACCATAGTTGCTATAATTACTTTCATTAATAATTATTAGATATTAATAATATATGAATAAACTAAAATAAATAATATAAAAAATTGATTATCAAATTAAATAAATAGTCAAACAATTAATTAATGTTTGCTATTCCTATATTAATTAAAAGTAAAAGTAAAAGTAAAAATACTAAAAAAATAACAATTGGAATTTTACGCAATCCATTTGGTCAGATTTATTTGAGAGGGTATTTTAATAAAAAATCAGTTAGATTTACATCTCGAGACCGAGACCGAGACCAAGTTTCACAATTTGATTTTGATTTGATAACAAATGGATATCAAGTTGTAGTTGTTAATAAACATTTACAAATTGATTCAGCACAAGTATTAAAAATTTATGATTATATTGATAGAGAACCGAGTAAAAGAGAAGTATTGGATATTATAGAATCTAATAGTTCATGCTTTGTTTTTAAACTGTGGTATGACAAGTCAGTTGGGGAAGTTAATTATGATGTTTTACATGAACCCCATTAATTAATTTATTTTTTAGATTCTTCGTTAAATATTCTTTTTCTTAAATTTGATGTTGAATAATCATGATCTCTATGGTGCCAATGAATTTGTGTTGGTAAATCGTGACCAGTATATTCTTTACCATTCCAGTCACTTCCTAAAATTCTAACATCAGGATTAATCTCTTTAATAATATTATATAGTTCATCTTCACTTTCATATTTAACAATGTAATCAACATATTTACATCCTTCAATTTGAATTAATCTTTCATTATAATCTTGAATTGGTTTATTTTTGTTTTTACCACCAGTTTTAAGTCTATACTCTTCATTTAACGTTGGATCAGTTTGAAGACCTACAACTAAAAAGTCACATTGTGCTTTAGAATCTTTAAGCATTAAATAATGACCCGCGTGTAATAAATCAAAACAAGAACATGTAAATCCAACTTTTTTTCCTTCATTTTTAAGTTTAGTAACAACTTGAAGTGTGGTATCTAAATCACTCATATATATATCTTATTATATATAATTGTTATTTAGATAAACGAATAATTTTGGTTTATAAAAATAAAATTTCGCGTGTACATTTATGTCACTATATTTAAAGTTAAATATAAACTATAATAATTTATTAAATTTGATTAAAATTAATCATTGTTTTTATTATTATTTTTTAAAACTATTATTTACATATAATATTACATCATTTATGTAAATAATGATAAAATAGTTATATTAATGTAAACTTATAAAACAATATCAAAACTTGTTTTAACTTCTTCTAATAAATCACCTAGTTCTTTAATAATTTGATTACGAGTTTTTGGTTCTTTTTTAATTTCAAATGATGCATTTTTCCATGTGTTTTGAATCATATTTTTATTATGATATGCTTCCTCGTTAATTGCTGTTCTCATATGTTTAAGCATCGGTTTAGACATTGAAATTTCTTTAATTTTATTTTTTGTTTTTTCTAATTCAGGTTTTGGTGATTGTATTGAGTCAATATTCATTACAATTCCATAATAAGCCTTATCAAATACTTCTTTTTTATTTACAGTTTTTGTTCTTTTTGTTTCTGGATCAATAATAATTGCATAAGGATCATTTTTAGCTGTTACACAAAAATTATGTAACTGAGGTAGTTTAGGATTAAAATGTTTCTTTTTACATAATTCAGTTATTGCATTAATACCACACTCTTCAAGAGTTTTTATAATTTCAGATTCAGGAATACAATTTAATGGTTCTTTACCAAATGGAAATACTATGGTTAAGTTATTAATAGAGTTATTTATAGTGTTATTAATAGAGTTATTATTAGTGTTATTATTAGTTATATTTGATACTGGTTTACTTTCAAGAGTTTCAATTTTCTTTTTTAACATTTCAATTTCATTTTTCATTTGTTTAAAGTCATTAGATGTTTCATTATTTTGTTTACATTTTTTTTCATGAAACCACTTATTTTGATTATAATTAAATTCTTTATTACAAAAAGCACAACAAAATGTTTTATCTTCTATTTTTTTTCTTCCAATTTTTCCAATTTTGTTTTCATGATATTGTTTATTATGTTTATAATATCCCATTCTTGACGAATATTCTAAATCACAAATTTCGCATTTATACATTATTATTAATAATGATGTTTTTTTAAATATTTTGATTATTAAAATAGTTTAGTTTACATTTAAATAACTATTTTTTAATGATATAATTATTTTCATAGTTATTTAAATGTAAACTATTTATCACATTATAATTACACATTAAACTATTTATTTTTATACTTATTTTATAATTATACATATAATTACATAATAAAATATTTTTGTTAGCTTGTATTATTTTAAAATATTGTAAACTAGTTATCGAAATGTACACGCGAAATTTTTTTATAAAGTTTGTCTAATTATTTTTTACACAAAATATTATTTAAATCCGTACTTATTTTATCTTGCTTACTCACAACATGTGACATATTTGAATCTAGTATATCAAGTTTATGATTTTGTTGAACAACTTCTTCTTTCATCAATTGTGTTTTTCCCATAATTGCATCAAGAGAGTTAGCAATAAAATCTAGTGATTGATCTATTTGTTGGTCATTTAAATTTATTTTATTTAGTCGATTAGCCAAGTTATCTGAACCAACTTGAATATCAGCAAATTTCTCATACTGATTGGATGGTTTGGTATTACTTAAAAGTAAAATGTCATTGGCTGAACTATTATTTGGTTCAGTTTTAGCTATATTTTTTACTTTGGGTTTTATATCCAACCCATTAGTTTTTCTAAAAAAGTTAAAATTAAAAAAGTTACCATTTAACATCGAAAATTTATTTTTAAGTTTTTCAGATATGTCTAAATTTTTATCAATTATGTTAGTTTGGTTAATTGTTACATCAATTTGTTGTGAATTTGCCCTAAGCTCTTCTAAGGTCAAGTTAGCAATATTGTCAATATCTGCAATATTTGTACTTATTCTATTAACTGCTTCTTTTGTTTTTTGTTGCAAATTATCAGCTTGATCTAATAATTTTGTCATTATAATTAAAAATCAATATTCTTTATCATGGTTTGTTAGTTTATTTATTAAATTACCAAATTAAAAAAATGAAATTAAAAAAATTTAATTATCAATAGTTTAATTTAATGAAACAATCAAATGACGTGTCAAGTAGTTTTTTAATATCATTGCTATATGCAGGATCAATTTCAATGTGTTGTATTTCATTAGATGCATTTAATAAAGTATGTTCACAACCAAATCCACCCAGATTATTAGTTGGAATTAATGCGGGTTTATTAGTTGGATCAATAACATATTTTATTAAAATATCTAATTTTATGATTGAATAAAAAAATGTGTGCAAATGCTATAAAAATTATAAGCATTGCCATATAATTTTATAAAAGAATTATATAAAAAAATTGATTATAAATTTCTATGGACCTTTGTTTAACACCCTTAAATGTTTAATCAAACAATATATAGTGGGCTTGTAAATATTGTACCTTTTTGGTCGTCTAATTTGATTCAAATTTATGGTTTGGGAAATGAATATAATGTAGCGTTTAACTTGATTTTAACCGAGGTATTAAAAATGTGTACCTTGCACTTAACCGAATTAATGTGGATTCTAATAATAATACTAATTTTATTAATTTTAACTTTAAAAAAAATTGGTTTTGTATATGATTTTAATTTTTGGGAAACTAATATGGTTATTCTAAATGGAAAAGAAATAGAAAGTTCTAATTCAAATACAATTGAATATTGTAATAAAATAAAATCAATCAATAGATTTTTATTAGAAGAACTAAAAATAAAAAATGTTACTTACACAAGTAATTCAAATATTTTAATTAATAATGTTAAAGATTTTAAAGTAAGTCCAAATATTAATCTAACTATAACACGTACTGGCAATCCTGGAGACCAACAAAGAACAGTTAGTTATACTTTTTGGTCGTATAAAGAAAATATAAATTTGTTTCTTAGTGAAATTATTAAAAAATATAAATGTACAAATAATTATGAATTAGTTTTAATTGGATCAGAACATGGTGGTGTGATAAATTATCCTCTTCCAATTGATGCAATTAATAGTTGGGTTAGTCAAAACTATAATTTTCCCAAACTAAAATGTTTAAAAAATGCATCAGGTCAAATAGCTAGTTCTAATGATTCAAATAATAATCCCAAAGAAGAAGATAAAGAGAAAAAAGAACAAACAGTTAATTCCGAATATACTTATACTCTTGATAATATTTCCAACTTTGAAATTGATGCTGTTAAATTAACAATTACAAGAGATAATGGAAATGTTTACTATCATTTAAAATCAGATAAAATATGTTGTAAACAATGGGTTGAAAATAAAATTACTTTTTATAATCAAAACAAAGCTAAATTTAAA
>JACCDT011787969.1_pt1 | contig 49970 bp, 36 predicted proteins | sample 7446291 | NCBI WGS metagenome assembly JACCDT01 (sample SAMN15323446, study PRJNA562643) | freshwater metagenome | isolation source: river surface water | place: USA:Blue River Watershed | collected 2017-08-17
AACTAGACAGGTTGCATCTATAATCATGGAAAATTCAGAAAATAAAATGCTGACAGTTCCAAAAATTGCCTGTTACATTTCAGGTCTTGAACTAGACACTTCTAGATTATCTGATGCCAGTTTTGTTAGCAAATTGCAAATAAGAGAAAGAGCTTATAGTGATTTTTATCCAGACGATTATGAAGATGTCAAACTGCGCGGTACTCCGGTATATGATAACTATCAAGGTGCAGGCTACACTGTAGAACGATTAATGCCTACTCCTTTCAAGCTGTCTATGAAAGCAGAACTATGGACCAGTAATACAGATCAAAAATTACAAATACTCGAACAAATATTAATGTTGTTCAATCCTAGTCTAGAAATACAGACCACGGACAATTATATAGATTGGACTAGTCTAAGTGTTGTCGATCTTAAGAGTGTTATTTTCAGTTCAAGAACAATTCCACAAGGGGCAGATTCTAACATAGATATCTGTACTATGGAATTTACTATTCCAATCTATATAACTCCGCCTGCTAAGGTTAAGAAGATGGGTGTGGTTAGATCTGTGATCATGAACGTATTCACCGAAACTGGTGATATCATGAGCTTAGAAGATATCATTTATAATCAAGAAGGCGGCGATGCTAGAATCGATACAACACCTGGCCAGTTTGGTGTTTTATTATTAAAAAGTAATAACGGTGAAGATTTAGATTATGACTTATCAGCAATTAGTTCAGGAGAGGTAGTAACTTCTCTGGGATTACTACCTCCGGTTAAACAAGGCGAAAGAATAGACTGGGATAAGATTCTTAATATATATGGCGGTTATAATCCAGGCATAAGCAAAATATATTTCATGCAATCTAACGGAAATGAAATTGGTGGTACATTTGTTATTAATGAAATAGATCCAACTTATCTACTAATAACTTTAGATGTTGATGCTAAACCTAGCAACACTATCATTAACGGTCCGGCTAGAGCATCGAATCAGCGGACTACAGTAGATGCTATAATTGATCCTTACAAATATAATCCTAAACGACCTAATGGGGAAATGACCGATCAGCCAGTTATAGCTGGCACACGTTTCTTAATGTTAGATGATATTAACAATAGCGAAAATGTAGGTCAAACTTACGGAGAAACTCCATATAATCAAGCCTACGATGGTCCCGACGGTTGGAAAGATTCTAATTCTAACGATCCAGTAATTAAAGCTAATTCTATCATTGAGTGGAGCGGCACTGCTTGGGTGACTGTTTGGGACCCCGATGAGAATCTACTAGAAGATGCTAGCACAGCTGGCGGAGATTTTATTCCAACGTATTTCCAAAATTTAAGAACGGGCATTCAATACAAATGGGATGGTAGTCAGTGGCTCAAATCATTCGAAGGCGAATATGCAGCCGGTTATTGGAGGCTAGATTTAGATCCGCAATAAGTAAAGGTATGCAACAGCGTGCCGGATTACTTTTCTTATCTAAAAAAACCAGTAGAATATTTTTAATTCTACAGGACGAACGTTGGACTGTGCCCACGTTTGCTCGTACATCAACAGTACTAGAAGATTCTCAACAGTTATTAGAAAACTATTCAACGGGTAAAATAATACCTATTGAATTGTATTTGTCCGAAGATAGAGGATTTGAATACAGCACATATATTTGTTTAGTAGATCAAGAATTTTTTGGAGATTCTAAAGAAAGTATATGCTGGGCAAATCTGGATGATTTACCAAAAAATCTTCATACAGGTTTGAAAACTACATTAAATAACTCGCTGATCCGAGCGAAAATTGAAACTATTATGGTGCTTGAAAATGATTCCAAAACTAGCTAACAATCCCAGATTTATTGAAGATTGCCGTAGATACCAAGAACGTATAGATGCGGTTGAAGACCAGGGCAATCGAATTGCTTTGGAAAAATTATTAGTACAACTTAAGACACAGGTTAGTTACATTGATCGCAGTCACGATCAAATCATTCTAACAGGTAAGATGGGCGACGACATCACTGACATCCGATCCAATATAACATCTATTAAAAGAACTCTAGATAATAAATTGGATCAGATTGAACGTTCTAGATCTGCCGTTAAGCCTGCGCCTCACCCCAACGTAGAATAATAGCACCCGGGGCTGCTGTTCCTGTAACCTTATACACGTTAATAGCTAACACGTCAGGACCATTTGGGAACGCACCTCTACCACCAATTGCTGTAGTTGTTAATTCTTTAAGTTCAGTTAAATCCAAACTTGCTAACGATCCAGGATTTGTCACGAAAGAAAATACCTGCTCGCCTGGCAATGCGAACTGCGGATCACCGAATTGGAATGTTACCGTACCTGCCGCTGATACAGATGCACTCAAGGTTTGTGTAAATGTAGCTCGGATTACCGTAGTCAAACCTAATCTTCTCGAAGTTACCGCAGATACCGCAGTATTAGCAGGGAATTGAGTAAAGCTAGTAGCTACTCGAGTACCAACTGCTGCACCGGAGTTATTCCAGCTAGCCTGTGTAAAGAATAAAAAGTTACCAGCATACGAAGCTGCAGAACCTGCAGCCGTTACTGTAGTTGAGGTATTTGTATTCGCAGACTGGGTAGCATTGGCACCTGAACTCATAATAATTCTAGTGAAATTAGTGCCGCTAACTCTAGCAAAAGAAGGAGTTATAGACAAAATTGTCTGACCGCTGATAACAAACGTCGTAGCATTTAATACATCACCAACCGCTATATTAGAAGCAGTATTATCTGAATCAGTTATCAAGAAATCTGTTCTGCCGTTAACGAATGCACTAGCATAACCTGTAGAAATACTATTTGTGCAGGTCACGCTGATATTAGCAAAAACGCCGCTGTTACCGTTTGCGTTCGCACTCATTACGATTCTTGTAAATCCGCTGTTTAGATAAGCTCTGGTAATATTTGATATAGTTTGACCGCCAACAACAAATGTAGTAGCAGATAAACCGTCACCAACACGCAATGGTGTAGAGCCTGCTTGAATAGAATCATACGCTGCATTAGTGATATAAAAATCATTAGAGATATTTTCAAATGCTCTTGTTCTAAAACCGTTATTAGCAACGGCTGTTAAAACCTGACTTACTGTAGAAAAACCTCTAGCAGTTATAGTTGTTGTTAGAGCACCCTGAATAGTAGCTGTGGTAGTAGTTAATGGCACACCACCCCAGTTGATAGAACCACCTAGTGCAATTTGAGCAAAACTTGGCTGTCCACCTGCTGCTGAACTTGATAATCCGGCCCAAGTAATATTAGTTGGATTAGTTGGATAATTTCTTGGATTTAAAATACCTTCAACAACAATCGCACCAGTACCAGTATCGCTGGTAATAGCAATTTCATTCAACAATAACTGCGCTCTGTTTAATAGATCACGCTCGCCAAGATCGCCAACAATAGCGTTAGACACACTTGGTGCTAGTCGAATCATAAATGCTGTTTGTTTAGCAGTAGTAATACTTAAACCGGTTGCTGCATAGTTAAAGATATATCCTCGATCAGTGTCAAACATACCATCAGTGAGCAACGCACTACCCCAGTGACTAATAGTTGGACTTGCAGTACAACTTACTAATGTAACACCTGCACCTACATCGTGATCTGCTGCTGATCCTGCTGAGAACGTTCTATTTTGACCTGCGGTGAATGCTAAGAACGTAGATCCTCTTGTTAGACCTAATAATGTATTTCCAGATTTACCTGAATATGAAATTAGTTCGTTATCAATATATACAGTGCCCGTAGTTGGGAATCTTCTAGCATCAGTGAGACTTAAAGTCGATGCTGTAGAATTAAGTGCCGCAGCCAGTTTTCCTACAGCAGATCTGTTTTCAACTTCATATCGCACTGGTAAGTTAGCAGTACGCATATAAGCTTCTGTATTCACGTTAGAATTTCTTACTCTGTGTAAAAATACGAATCTACCATCCGCACCACGAAGCATCCATTCAATGAAACCCGCAGCATACCATGAATATTGCATACCTAACATCTGCATGCGCCATGGTAATAAATTGTAACCGCTAGGTCCTGTACCGTCTAAAGTATCTGTGTTCCACTGACTTTGAGGAATATATAATTCTTCCGTTACACAAACACGAGCACCAGTAATACTATTTGCTCCTCTCCAGTCTGGTGAAACTGTCATAGTAGTATTGTTTGTTATAGAAGTAATGATATGACTCATACCTCTAACTACTATCTTGTCACCAACTTTTAATTGTTCGGTGAATCTAGTTCCTGCACCAAATATGGTGTTGCTATCTGTGGCTATAGAAACTGTACCTGCAATCTGGTTTGTGCTACTGCGTCTAACAACGGCCATTTCTTGTCCGTCGTATTGATAGAAAATACCATTTTGTTCGTCAAATGCTCCGATACGAACAGTTGCACCGTGCCAATATTTCAATAATATTTTACAATCAGGACCTAATTGTGCTGTTAGAGTGCTTAATGCTGCCTGTGCTCTAACACGGAATCTACGAGCATCGACAATATTTTCTACAGTGTATTCACCATTATATTCGAAACTAATCATTCCTATAATTTCGATTGTAGCCCCTGGCTGTAATCCGTGATCAGTATCATCTAAAGTTACGGTGATAAAACTGTTGATATCTAGAGAGACCGCTGTGGCGCTAGCGATATTATAGCTTGGAGCAAACAATCCACCAGTGGTGTACATCATACCTTTACCAGACTGATAACGAATATATTTTTTACTTTGACGAATTGCTTGAGCACCGTGACTTGGATTTCCTGTACCTAATTGAACACCGCCGTCGAATGGTCTATGCGTAAAGAAGCTATCTGGTCTTGCATAAACAACTCCAGTAAGTGATGCTGAAGCTGTGTTAATAGTTCCTGTAGTTCTAGCAGGGAATCTAATTTGAGTAAGTGATGGTACTCTAGTTACCACATGGGGGCCTGTACCTAATTGATGATTCGCTGATGTAAGATTGATTGTTTGAGCATTATTACTGTTTCCTACAACAACAAATCTACCAAAACCGGTATATGTAGTATAAGCTACTTCGGACCAGTTAGATGAGCTGGCTAATGTTCTAGAAGTAAAGGAACCAGTTTCGCCTGTGAATGATGTTAAAGTAGTTGTACTACCAGATGCTACTACCACAAACACATCGTCGCCGTAGGCCACTGAACTCCACGAAGCACTGCTAGGCAATGTGACTGATGTCCATGTAGTACCGTTTGTTGAAAACGCAGCAGACGTACCACCCGAAGCTACTGCAAAGAATCTGTTATTTCCGTATGCTAAACTGGTCCAAGTTGTGCTTGCAGGTAATGCACCTGTAGCTACCCAACTTGCACCACCGTCTGCAGAATAGTTTGCTAATGTGCCACCGGATGCTATGGCTACGAAATAAACACTGGTACCGACCAAACCTGCTGCTACATCAGTCCATGAACTCGATGCTGATAAGGCACCACCTGCTGTCCAAGTTTGACCACCGTCTGTAGAAAATGCTGTAGCTGTACCGCCCGAAGCTACTGCAACAAATCTACCATCACCGAATGTTATCGATGACCATTGTGCTGCTGCACCAGGTAATGTAGATGCCGACCATGTCAATCCACCATTAGAAGACCATGCCGCTGCGGTCGATGGTCCGTTGGCTACTGCTACAAAGTAATTTGTAGATCCTACAGTGCCTGCTGCTACAGATTTCCATGCAGCACCAGAAGGCATATTACCACCGGCACCCCATGTTTGACCGTCGGTTGATCTAGCAGAAGTGCTAGAACCAGACAACACAGCAACGAATACTCCGTTTAGACCAGCTGTACCAGTCCATGTTCCAGAAGCTGGTAATGTCTGTGCGGCTGCTGATAATTCTGGGGCAGGCTGTGAAGTTACCTGAGTTAGAATAGTTGTTCCGGGAACCAGTCCGTGCGGTGATGAAAAATCTACCTGAATCGTTGCGATAGCACCAGTATTAATCACAGTGCCATCTAAAATTGTACCAGTCGTTGCTTCACTAAGGCTTAATGTTGGGAAAATAGAAATCGGATCTCCAGCATATGGCGTTCCAGTAGCTGATACTGAGGTAATTTCTCCAGCAGATACTCCGGTAACTGTTAAAACACAGTCATTAGCTGGGCTTGCACCGCCTAAATCCGCTCCTGAAATAGTAATTCTATTACCCAGTAAATATCCGCCACCACCGTTATTGCCACCGATGTCAGCATTTACAATGGCTGTATAGGTACCATTAGTTCTTGTAACGTCAAATTCTGCACTAGTTCCTGTAGCTGGAATATTGGATGCAGACAACGATGTATATGTTGTATCTCCGCTAGCACCTACTGGAGTTCCGACGATTTCCCAATCTACTACGTTCTGGCTGGGAAATCCTACACCATTAATCTGTATAACTATATCATTGTCAGGACTAACTCCGCCTAAAGAAGTTCCTGCAAAAGTGACAGTATCTCCTGGATTATATCCTGTTCCGCCTGCAGCCAAAGTAACACTATATGCTCCGGAACCTCCTGCTCTTATCACATCAATCAAAAATCCGGCGCCGCCGCCAGTACTGCTAAATTGAGATATATTTGTGTAAGTATCGCCACCACTTACCGATGACCCTGCAAAGTTAAAAGATGTGATAGATCCGCCAGAATCTACAGCAACAACACTAATGGTTACGTCATTGGCGGGCGATGCACCGCCTAGCGATGTACCAAGAATCAAAAGGTTATCACCAGGAGCATAGTTGATACCGTTTGAGGAACTATCTCCTGAATCAGTTACAGTATAAGTACCAGCACTTCTAAAAACATTAAATGTTGCTCCGGATCCCACAGACGGCACATTGGTTCCTGAAACGTTTGTACTAACTCCGTTGGCTCCTGTGTATGTTGCTCCGATAGCATCTGAAAGAGTTAAAGTATTTCCAGAAATTGAGTTAATGAATACCGCATCACCGAGAGCGGATATTGCCATTTGTTGTTGAACTCCTGTTAGATCAACTAATGTTATAGAAGTATCAGAAGGAGATTCTACCGAATCTCTTATGTTGGCAACAATAGTTCCTGCACCGATCACACCTGCTACTGAAGTTCCAGGTGTTATGTTTGGCGATCCTGTTACAGGAGAACCTACTGTGGGTGATGCTCCGTCGAACGCTAATGAAAAGCTGCCCGAAGGTGTATCAAATTTTGTAGTAATGTTATTATTTGAACCATTACTAAAAACTGAAAAAGTTGGTTGGCCGATTGACGCTCCAGTATAAAATCCTGCTTGTCTTATTTGTACGAAAGAAGTGAAAAGACTCTCGTTACTGGTAGTTCCTACTTTTGCTGATGCATAATAAGTAAAACTCACAGAACTTGGAATACTATACACAAGGAACGAACCTTCTGCTCTGGCAAAGCCACTAACAGCTGAATTAAGACCTTTAACTGTAATTGGTTGTCCTACTGCAAAACCATGAACACCGCTGGTTGTAACTGTAATTAAAGAAGAACCAAAACCACCTGTATTCACAGATGCATCAGTAACTACTGAAGAAACTCCCAAATCTGTGCCAGGAATTTCAAAAACTGATGGATACATCCTCATAAGACCTAATGCTTGCCACTTTGTAGGCTGTAATCCGTACTCGAAGTCAGCGTCAAGCATGGCCTGCGGTGCAGCAACACGCATACGTTCGATAGCATCTGTACCAAACGCCCAAGGACGTATTTGTGTATTTTCTTCTTCAACAAAAATCTGTAATTCTGTAGCAGACGACAATGCACTGGTGTCGGCTGACAGATAGATAGTTGTGATAGAATCGCTAGTTTGCCACCATGTAGGGAAATCAACATCTGTAAGTAATTCGCCGTTACTACTGCTGCGACCTTGCTTATACTCAACTCTCAGACCTGTATTAGAATCTGCAAAGTTATATAAAATTGTACCAGTAGAAGTATCAGTGATCAATAAGATAGAACTTTGATCGTACTGACCAATTAATCTCAATGAACTCACACCTGGAATTTTTGCAGGCATTGCAGGAATGCCGTTGGTTATAACATCTGTAAAAATATTCCACAGATAAGTGTTTCTTGATGATGCGCCGGATTCTGCGTTTTGTCCGATTAAAAATGATTGTGCTACTGTATTTCCATAACTTGGAGATACTGATGTATTAGTAAAAATAAAACTGTTAATTATGGTTCTTAGATAAGTCTGTGCTGTAGTTTCAGGTGCAACATCTCCTCGAATCTGTGGCTCGCCGTCAATCCAAAAATAATCTGCAACTTGGCGACATTTTACATTACCGCCATATCTTAAATCGTGTATAATGGCATCAATGAAGAAACCGACGTCTCTAACACATTTTCCAGAAGCATATGTATATCCTACATACGGAGCTACGTTATTTGCTATCTGATTATTAATGAATGCTACAACCTGTGCTTGTAAAAATGCTTTATTTGCTGTAAGCAATGTTACTGCATTCGGATAAAGATTATCCTCTTTACTGATTCCAGGTTCAAATATATATTTTTTTAACTGTTTCTTCGCCATTTAATTTTCCTTATGCACCGAATGCAATAGCAAACGCTGAGATTCTTGCATCAACATAATCTTTTCTTGTAGCATGCGAACTTAATGATGGAACATTTGTAAGTGAAATATCGCCGCCTACATTTAAATCGTTCGTAACACTAGCATTACCTTGTACGGTAAGTTCGCCTGAGCTGTCGCCGGGTCCTACATTTACCGAAGTAAAGTTTGCAGCGGCAGGATTTTGTAATCCAATATCAATATTATCCATTCTACCAACTGCGGCAAAACTTTCTATTTCCACATGTCCATTAACTACGCTGAAGTACGGTGACGATCCCTGTGCTATTCGAAGATCTCCGTCAATATTCAAATATTCTAACGTACCTAATCTAGTTAAACTACTTCCTATGATTTGGCTACCTAATGAAACTAGAGTAGATTCGTCAAAATCTGCTTCGATTAATTGTATGTTTTTTACGTAAATCTGATCAGCACGTAGTATGCTGTCTTGGCCTTGGCCGCCAACTTGAAGTGTTTTTACCTGAACATTACCTAATTCATCTACGGTGAATCCTGGACTGCGAAATCCGCTTTTAGATTCAAAAGGTACGTAATTTATTGACATTTAGATCTCCGTTATCACACCGACTACACCTACCACAAAGACTACGAATGTATTTAGCCAGGTTGTGTTTAGTAGGGCACGAGATCGTTGATGGTGTAATAATAGGTGGCGCTGAATATGACTTTTGCTCCTATGAGTAAAGTAGAATTATCATAGGTACTGTCTGTAGGACTGCTAGCACCCCTAATACAAAGCTGTACTTTAGCGGGTGTCACATTCACAAAAAGATCTACAAGATTTTCATTGGTATTTGTTCTGCCATAAACAGTAACGTTGGCCTGTTCGGGTCCTGCTACTACTAGGGCTTTGATCATTTCTTTTCTAGTATTGCCTGCATCTACAACAACTGTGTATTCCGCTGCCATGAAATCCCCCACATAAAATTCGTCCACAACTGCATTTTCTGTGAATAAAATCCAGGGACCTTTGTGAGAGAAATTAACACCGTTCTGCAAACGCAGGGTGTTTTTTAAACCTTGTAAGAAAAATTTAGCGAAATTTAACATAAGAAATCCGATCTATAGTGTATTTACCATAGATCGGATCTGTACTTAGTTAGGAACTTTTACTAATTTTCCGTATTCTGGAAGATATAGATATTCTATATCTGATTTTTCTAGGGTCCAAAGAGCATCATCCAGAGTTTCTACTAACGGCTCACCGCCTAAATTAAAGCTGGTATTAAAGATAATAGGAATTCCGGTTTCTTCTTTGAATGTTTTGATTAAATCATAATAATGAGGATTTTGCTCACGATTAACTGTTTGAATACGACATGTATGATCTTCGTGGATGATAGAAGGAATCTTTTCTTCTACTCCCGGCTGACAATTTACAGCATACATCATAAACGGACTGTTTTTCATACCGCGTAGATCAAACCATTCATGCACATCGTCTTCCAAAATACTACCTGCAAATGGGCGGAAATATTCTCTACGCTTGACCATATTCACATAATCCTTACCGTCTGGGAATGTAGGATCAAACAACACCGATCTATTACCTAATGCTCTAGGACCGTTTTCACTGCGACCTTGGAAAATCGTTACAATATTCTTTTCACGTAAAAGTTTTACAACATCTTTGTGCGTAGCATCGACAACTGTTGCATCTTTGATAGCAGCAACTTTGCTTTCAATTTCATCTTTAGTATAAGAATATACAGGACCAAGATATAAACTATCATGTACGCGAATAGTTTCATCGTTATGCATACCATGCCAGAACATCAATGCAGCACCAATAGCTGTGCCTGCATCATTACTGATTGGTTCAACATAGAAGTTAATTCCTTCTTTGTTAAGTTCTGTTAGATAATAATAATTAGCCACGCAATTTAATCCGTAGCCGCCGCTGAGAACAACATTTTTACGTCCGGTTCTTTTTACAGCATCTTTAATTAATTTAAGAACCTGTTCTTGTGTTTGAGTTTGTACAGCATAAGCCATATCTCTACGACTTTGCAAGAAAGTAACATCATCACCAGGATTCTGTACAACTTCATCAAGATCTTCAAACAGATTTCCATTGACCATACTACTCATTGGATATTTAGGAACAAATAAATTTCTGTTAGTTAATGGAATTTTTGATGTGTCGTCGAATAGCGGGGGAATCTTGTCGTTGGGCTTACCATAAGGAAATAGTCCCATAGTTTTTCCTGCTTCGATCGCAGAAAATCCGCAGTATTCGGTAACACCTTCGTAGGCCTTGACAATACCTGCACGATCTGTAACCCATGCTTCATGAGTGTCGCCTTCCTCGCCTAAATTATTGGAAGGAAAATTAGGCATAAATGCACCAGCAATTGGTTCTTTGGTGCCGTAGTGTTTGTATAAGGTTTTAAACTCTGCAGGATAATCGCAATTGATTATCGATTCAACTTCCCAAACCCAGATCGGCATATCGTTATAAGACATCTGATAGAAAGTGCCTGCTCCATCAACTACTAAGCTAACAGCATCCTTAAAGCCGCTGCGATAAAATGCACAAGCAGAGTGCAGTTTATGGTGCATAAAACTTAGATCAATTACCTGAGGGTGACGATGGATATCTTTGACCTTTCTATCGATAAGGTTCAATTTTCTTGCTAGGCCAGTATAGACATCATCGCCTGTATAATCAATTTTACCAGCAGTATCGTATAAACTCTGTGTATGAGCTACGATAAGATAATCTAGCTTATCGGTATATTCTAGAATTTTTACCATAGAGGCAAACGGGCCTCCGTCATATTTTTGTCTAGTAAATCTTTCTTCTTCGATAGCAAAAACAATTTCGCCGTCTTTTAAAAGACAAACTCCGCTGTTATGACCACGGGCAATGGCAGCGATCCATACAGGTTTCTTTTCTTTTTTAAGTTCAATAGTTTTAACTGTCATCTTTTTTTCCTAAAACGTGATTTACTACTAGTGTTGTGATGTCATCATTCATAGACATGATATTTTCATTTAATCTATCTACCCGCTCATCAGGTAATATGCGGATAGGACTGTATTCTCTATTAAGTTCGCCCATATCTAGAATATCAAAGTATTTGCAATCTGGATAAGATACATTGATTGGATATGTTGAACCGGTCACTACAGTACTAGGAACTTCCATAATATAAGAAAGATGTTGTCCTAAACTATCGCAGCCAAGGAAATGATCAGCGTATTTGATGATCGCACCCCAAACACGGAAATTAACACTTTCTGGCATGGCCACTTCGTCTTTGAGTTTAGCATCTGTTAGGTCAATTTTGAATTCGCTCATAAGAATAACAGCGAATCCGTTGTCCTGTAATTTTTTGATGATTTGTTTTACATCTCTTAATTCAAAACTTCTAGCTGTACGATCTATTAGTGTTTCGTCGATGTATTCAATGCCTCGTCCAAACGGCTGGAACACTACTAGTTTATCTTTTTTCAGTTTCTTTTTAACTTCACTGACTACTTGACGACCATTTAACAGCTCGTCTTTGCTAAGTCTAAAGGTCGGTGGAGGAAGTTCTCTAATACCTTTACCATTAATCTGTATATCAAACGCTTGTCCGATTGAACACTTTTGATTATAATATTCCCAAACTCTATATGGCTCTGTGGTTAGAATATCTCTATTTTTTAGTAAATCTCTAAATAATCCTTTGTGCCAAACATCATATGTTCGAGCATCTAATGTAGGATGTCCTTTGAATACATCTGTGCCGCCTTCACAGACGATTATAAAATCTTTATCTCCCGATTCTTTTTCATACAGCTCAAGGGCAGGTACAGAAGTTATCATTCTGCCTGCTCCTCCATTAATGAAAAATGCTTTTGATCTAGTCATTTAAACTCCAATAAGAAAGGCCTTGTACGCATTATATATCCTTACGGATATAAGAACAAGGCCTTTCTTGGTTTAAACTAGATTAAAGAGTAGGTGGACTTGGACAAACGATTTTCCAATGATCTACGCCTGCATATTTTGTTGGCACAGATTGGCAAAATTCGTAATGAGCTTTGATTTTTGCCAACTGCTCTGGCAGATATTGTCCGCTTTCCATAGCTTCTTTATAAGTTTTGGTTTGTGTTTCCATAGAACTCAAAAACTCTTGTCTAGTTAAAGCATGAACTCTATATCTAGGACGTATCCAGGCTTTGGTATGAATGTCATAGCGGATATCATTGACGTAAAATGGCTGAGTCAAAGCACCGTTAAAGTCATCATAGGTATATTCATATGTTTCACCGGTAGGTAAAACTTCTTTATAGTTTGGAACTTCTCCGTGCTCATAATCGTGAGTTATGTGGGCTGCTTCCCAAGTGTGTGTTTCTGCGTCTAATACTACTTGAAAGGTGTCCCCATCTAATGCTAGTTGAGCAGGAGTCATTTTAAATGGCTCTAGTTCTTCTAGTGTTTCTGCTTGCTTTTCTAGAGCAAACATAGTACCATCACCATTTAAACGGATCAATAGATAACGTCGGCCTGTATAGATACAATCTACTGTGATGTTCTTTTTAGTAGTTGTCTTATATGGTTCGTCTGGTAGAACCGTTTGAAATGCTTTTCTCATTATACCCTCTCGATAAAATTAATTCTTACTAAACCTAAACCGCCCCTATAACCGTTGTCTCGAACGTCTGGGCATGGTTGAGCTGGTAAGCCTCCCATAGCTGCAGGAACGAACGGCATACAACCTGTAACGTCATAACATCCACAGGCTCTTGTATGCTGCGAATAGCAAGTAGTCCAAGGAATACCTCTAGCAGGTTGGCGACTTAAAGCATTCAAGGCACCGCTAAAATTATGGAATGGCATTCCAGACCATTCACCCCATCCCGAATCAGAGTCTTGAGTAAATGTTACTACTGCACCATCACAGGCAAACATGCCTGGAGGCACTGCTACGTGAATATGTGTGGCACATGGACAAGAACTGCCGTTAGTACCCCAGAATGTAGCACAGCTAAATCCGCCACGTTTGTTAATATCTCCGCCCCAGGATTCAGCACAGCAAGATCCAGTTCCTGATCCAAAGTTACAAATAATACCTTGTGATCCGCCATAGTTGGTATTACAATAGTTACCTGAGGTAAAGCAGCAGTAGCCGCCTGTACCAGTAGAGCACCATGTAACACCACCGCGTCCGCCTTGCGCACAAATACAACCGTTTATGGCCGCACCTGTATTTGGATTGCGTCCAAACCAGCATACACAGCTGGCTTCTGAACAGCCACGGAAACATAATGCATCAGCATTATTACATGACTTACCTACATATCCGCAGACTAAGTCTCCGGCATTTACGCAGATACATTTTCTAGACCATGCTCCAGGATTTCCTGGGATACCCATACCGCAGCAGCACATTCTAGCACCGCTACCGCCTGCGCCCCAAACATCTAGGATTACTTTTCCTGTACAGCAGGCGATCCAACAGAAACCATTAACAAAGTTAGCGTATTCTGCTCCCGGTGTATAAGCCCATATACGACCTTTTTCCAGATTGTACTCGTCGTAGTAAATCTGGTCTAATTTTGATTCTACTAATGTTCTTAAGTTGGCCATATTATTACGACTCGCCTCCTGTTATCTTAAATTTCACTGTTAATTTATCCATTTTAGTATGAACTCACGCCCGCTATCGGAATAAATTTCACACGTACTGCACCTAAACCACCGCGTCCTGCATGATCACGAACACCTGGACATGGATGAGGGGCTGAACCTGGAACTCCAGTTGGCATATAATTCATACAGCCTTGCATTTCATAGCAACCGCAGGATCTTTGGTTGTTCCAGCAAGTAAAGTGTTCTTGATGGCTAGGCCAACGACTTAATGATTTTAGAGCATTAAACTGTGTGGCTAATGGGCCGCCTGACCATTCACCTTGTGGAGTACCGTCACTGTATGAAGTATAGGTAAATGTACCACCGTCTTCAGTAAAGATACCAGCAGCAGTAGGCACGTGGTATTGGAACATACATGGGCAAAGCTCTAAGCATCCCATATAGGATACACAACTCCACATACCGCAGCAGTTGATATCACCGCCGTATCCGCAGGCTACGTTGAATCCGTTCTGGCACCAATTACAGATCATGCCACATGGAGATCTTGATGTATCACACATATTGTGGCTGGGTCCTAGGCCTGTGCCGCAGAAATAGCCTGTTCTAAAACATGCATATGCAGATTTATCATCCATGCAATATGTTATGCCGCCACGTCCGCCCTGCGCACATAAGCATCCGCGAGTGAAGTTTCCGCCGTTGCGTCCTGCTTGGCAGCAAGCACCGGTTGAGCAGCCGTATCCCGCACCACCTCTATAACCTTGATTACCGCCTGTAACATTGCTTTTATCTGATCCTGCACTTTCGATCGTTGAATATCCTAATGGATCAGAGAATCCCACTCCCCAAGGATTTGAATATGACTTGCCGTCATCTTCTTCTGGACGCTGTCCGCCTTCATATAAGTCTTTGTGCGAGCAACCAAACCAGCATACGCAGGTCGCTTCTGAGCAACCACGGAAACATAGTGCTGATGAGTTATTGCAAGAACGTCCGATATATCCACAAACATAATTACCTGATTGGACACATATACATTTTCTTAAAAATGCTGGCGCATTACCTGGGGTTCCTGCTCCGCAGCAGCACATTTGTGCTCCAGAGCCAGCTGCACCCCACATATCTATTTGTACAAAACCGCAACCAGGAGCTCTCCAACAGAATCCATTACAGAATGATGTGTACATCGTTCCTTCATGATAGACCCAGATACGACCTTTTTCGAGGTTATCCTCGAATGCCAGTTCTCTGTTTCCTAATAAGTTCGATAATCTTGCCATAGTTTTAGTATCCTATTCCTAGTTTAGCGCAGTTCTGACCGTAGGCGTTCGAACCTCTGTAAGTCAATCTGATAGCACCATGGCCGCCACGCTTACCGTGATCACGAACGTCTGGGCACGGATATGGAGGCAATCCACCAACACCATATGAATTAAACGGCATACAGCCATACATTTCATAACATCCGCAGCTCTGTGTAGATGCATAACAAGTGATCCAAGAAATTCCCCCTACAGGAGAACGGCTTAGAGCATTTTGAGCATATTGATGATTTAGTAATCCTGCTCCGCTCCACTGTGAAAATTCTGGATCTTCTTCAGCCATAGAAGCAATAACGCCTCCTTGATCGCTGAATAATCCCGGAGAATACGCTACAAATTGATGTACATAGCAGGGTCTTGGATTTCCTGTATTACAGAAAAAATGCATGTAGCTGATACAGCCGCAACAGTTAGTGTCGCCACCGTAGCCACAGCCTATCCATGCGCCTGGACACTGATTACATATAATGCCGCAGCTATTTCCAAATAGCGTAGCACAGAAACCATTACCTGCAAAACAACAGTATAATGATGTTGATGTTGAGCAGAAAGATGTGCCTCCTCGGCCACCTTGCGCACACATACATCCGTTGCTATATCCGCAAAGGTCTCTAGCGTTGCACCATCTTAGATAGCTTGGAAGACTGCATCCACTGAAACATAAATCGTGTGCATTACATGCCATTCCTGGACAGGCGCACACTGCGGAATTGCAGAACACTGCAATAGTTTTCTTAGTATAACCTGGGGCGTTTCCTGGAAGACCGCCGCCACAGCAGCACATACGTGATCCACTACCTGCTGCGCCCCACATTTCAATTTCTAAAGTACCACAACCGGGAGAGGCCCAACACCAGCCATTATCATCACGAATACAAGTATACATCGTACCAACGGTGACGGTATATACATGACCTCGTTCCAGATTTTGCTGGTTGGCCATGATCTCTCTTGTGGATAGTAGATCAGTAAGTCTAGCCATTTTAAATTCCTATTAAGGTCCGATGAATACCCAACCGTAGGTAGCACCCGAAAAAATCATTGTAACTGCTGCGTTGTTCATATCTAGAACTAGGTTTTCTGCTAAGTTCTGGATCTTTTGTCCATTTCTAGCAATAGTTACGTTATTTGTTTGAAAAATACCCGCAACGTCTATGATCTGGATAGTGTCGCCTTCTATTGGCGAGCTTGGCAGAGTTAGGGTAAATGCTCCTCCAGTTGCTACCGCGAAAATTCTTTCGCCGGCGTTAACGTTAGAACTACTTGAAATAGTTCTATTCGTTACTGCATCAGTTCCAAAGGATGATACTTGTCGTCCCATTTTATTCTCCTAAATTATACTGTTGATGTCTCGATGCCATATGCGTTCACTGACACATTAGCATTGCTGGCATATACAACGAGACGCTTCCCAGCATCCATCATTAAACCAGTTCTTTCTAAAACTCCGTTAGAGCCAATTTGAACATCGTACTCTATATATTCTGCATTAGTCGGTGATGCACCAGCAGCTAAAGCTACTCTAACAGCTACCGCGGTACTTCCACGATTTAAAACATTTATGCTAAAAACCGTGAATGTAGTGGCAGGCACGGTATAAACCGTAGTGTTTGTCGTTGCTGCCAGTGCTGACTGGCCTAATAATCCTGTTGCCATTTAAAATTCTCCATTAATTTGCTTGTAAAAAGTAGTTTAATACAAGAGCATCACCTGCAATACCGCCTTTGAAGTTTACCTTACTATTTATGTTAATTTGAACATTTGTAGTTGTGCTAATGGATTGTCCAGCTACGTAAATTACACCCGCTGTGAGTGTATTAACGTTTAAGCTAGATCCACCGCCACCAATTTGGCTGGTAATATATGCTTTAATTGCTCGTTGTGTTGGAACTACGCTGTCAGAATCCTGTGTAAAGAATGGATCTGTTGAAAACTCTGAAATAGTAGCGCCAGAACCGCCTAACGCTACAGAACCCAGTGACAGTTCGTTTAGTCCGGCAATATTAAATGCGTCAGCATTCAATGTCGCAACACCAGTGCTCTGCTCAACGTTGAACAATCCACCAACCCTAAAGTTACCATCTTGGTCAGTTGATGTGTAGAATACACGACCACCACCGCCTGTAACTGTTTCATTAGCAGGTATTGGATCGTTTAACGGTAATCCTGGATAATTAGATTCAGTAAAATTACCTGTACCAATATCTAAGAAGTCGTGACCTGTTAAGCGAACCTGTGAATAACGTCTGCGAATTGTAACAGCAGTTGCATGTTCTGGTGCTTCTGCTGCTCCGATAGCTGGACTTAACTGTAATATAGCGTTATAAGTTCCGTCTGTGTTAGGTAGTAATCCAGTTACATTGACCAGTCTATAATATACATCGTCAATTCCAGCGATCTGTACGTTGGAACCAGACTTTGGTACATCTGTAAGGTTCTGGAAAGCTACGAACGAAGTAACCTGATAGTTATCAGCATATCCGTTTCCAGTAATATCTGCTGCCGCAGCAGAGTAGTTTGAACCTCTGTTAGTAAATGTTGGCTGTGATAATACACCGTTACCAATTCTTACTTGGGTCGTTGCATCTGCACCTGTATTATTAGGATCAGTTATGGTTAATGTTGGAGCAGATAGATATCCAGAACCTGGTTCATGTATCCAAATTTCAGCGATTATACCATCTCCTGTGACATACGACCTTGCTCTTGCTTTTGCACCTTGTCTAATGTTTTGAACACCTTGACTGTTGCTGCCTAATACTACCCAATTTGGAGTACCGTTATAATTTCCTAATACAGAAGCAACATAATTCTTGCTGACTAAGAACGGTGCAGTACCTGTAGCTGTGGTTAGAGTAAATGTTGAGCCGCCGCTAGTTGTTGAAATTGTAAATCTAGTAGCGTCATAGATAGTTTTAACAAAATAATATGCTGAAGTATCTGCTCTTACTCCACCGATAGTAGTTCCGGTGAATCTAATTCTATCTCCTACAGTCAAGTTAGTTGTGCTTGAAGTTGTTAGCCAATTCAATGCTAGGCCAAATTCCATACTCGACGCAGTAGTAGTTGTGTTAGTAGCCAACGAAGCTGTGATGTATGAAGTTGTACCTGTTGAGGCTGCTGTGAACCAGTTAGCAGTACTTGGCTGTGCAGGACCTTCGACCCATGTAACACCGTCTGCCGAGTAAGCAGTTCTGGTGCTATTATAAGCGAATGCTAAGAATGCTGTGCCAGTCCAAATAACTTTAATCCAACGAGCAGCAGCTCCTGGCATTGTAGCAGCACTCCAGCTAGTACCGTTAGTTGAGTAAGCTGCTTTTGTAGTTGTTGTCGCAGTGTTACCCGCTACAGCAACGAATCTGCTGTTACCATATGCCACAGAACTCCATAAGTCTGAACTAGGCATCGAATTTGCTGTGGTCCAGGTTGAAGCACCGTTAGTAGAATGAGAAACAGCCTGGCTAGCACCTGTGCCACCACTTACTATAATATAGTAAGTAGTACCGCTGATTGAACCAACAGCTATGCTTGTTGCATCCGATGATCCTCCAGATACTGCCGATCCTGTCCAAGTTGTGCCGTTAGTAGAAGTTGCTATGTTAGCACTATCTGCTCTGATAGCTACGTATTTAGAACCGTCCCAAACTACCTGTTTCCAATAGGAGTTAGCTGGTAGTACGTTAGCTGTCGTACTCCAAGTAGTACCGTCGGTACTTGTAGCGATATCGTTTGTACCACCATTACCACCAATTAATGCAACATATTGGTTTGTACCATTATAAGCTAATGCTGTATATTCCCAGTTAGAACCAGATTGTGCAATAGTTCCACCAGTCCATGTTGTACCATTTGTGCTGGTTGCATATGCTCCTAGTGAGGTGCCCGATGTATAACCGATTGCTACAAACTTGGTGCCGTCCCATAGAACATCTTGCCATGTACTTGCGCTAGGCAATGTTCTCGAATCCAAAGATGCTGGAATAACGTTTAGATTAGTTGCTGTAACGTTTAGACTTGCATAACTACCGTCACGTAATGTCCATGTTACACCATCTGGGGAGCTAGCAGCAGCATCGCCGAGGCTGGTTACATAGAACACACCCTGACCGTAACCGATCGAGCTCCATTCAAACGTGCCTGGTAGATTGCTCTTATACCATGTAGCACCATTAAATGAGTAAGCTGCCATTGCAGAACTGTCTGCGATAGCCACGAATCTTCCATTTCCAAATGCAATATCTTGCCAGTTACTTTCTGTAGAATCGTCATTGGATGGTAATGTAGTCACTGTCCAAGTGATACCATTCGCACTCCATGCTACTGAATTTGAGAAGTTACCTTCAATTAATACAAATCTTCCGTTACCGTATGCAATCGCTTTGGCACCAGTAGCCACTGTGGCTGCTGTCCAAGTTAGACCACCGTTCGTGGATGTTGATCTCCATGTGGTACTTGAATCGCTTTCTGCGATAGCAACAAATACTCCGTTACCGCCAACGATATCACTCCAATCTTCAACAACACCCAATGACGCAGATGTCCAATTGATACCGTCTAATGAGTATGCTACTGTAGATGAACCTTTGGCTATTGCTACATAACGACCAATATTTTGATAAACATCGTAGCAAACTGCTATCCATTGATTATCCGGCTCACCTCCGCCGCCGCCTGAGGCTGTAGGCATGGTCATTCCTGTCCATGTTATACCGTCTAATGAGTATGCGCCAGACACGCTTCCGTTAGTCACTGCTACATACTTAGGTGTTACGGCAGTACCTGATACAGATACCGATGTAATTGCACCGCTTGGGTTAGTAACTGATGTTACAGTTAGTGTTAAGTTATTAGCAGGTGTAGTGCCTCCAAGATTAGCACCGACAATAGTTAATGTATTACCTACTGTATATAAAGCACCGCCTGCAAGAATTTCAACTGTATAAACACCTTGTCTTCTAGTTACATTAAATGTTGCTAGTGATCCAGAACCTCCTGATGCAGAAAGTGCTGCATAGTATCCTGCACCGTCACCCCATGCTACGTCTGACCAGTTTCTATTAGCTGGCAAACTAGCAGTAGTTTTAGTAAAGGGTGGATCTGTTAGTGAGATTCTTGGTGTTATTTCGTATTGTGTTGTAACATCAAGAGCTGCTTCGATAGGTGTTCCTGGAACTACATGATCCCAACCTGCAGTACCTGTGCTTTCTTTAAACACAGTAGCCACTTTAGATCCGCCGTTATATGTATTAATATAACCATATTGTCCAGCACCAGTTCCCGCAGTAATATAAATGCTCATACCTACATAAGCCAAACTACCTCTTGTGTCAGCAGCAGCTAATGTGATCTGAGTAGTATTTCCACTTTGTGCTTGGTTAGATGCTGTGATATAGCCTTCACCACCAATTCCTGAACTGTCACCTGGATCTGTTAAACGAATATTAAACACACCACCGTCACGGAATTCATTAGCAACAGTGGTTACACCTGAACCTGCACCGCTGGTAGTAAATGTAGCAGAGCTGTAGTTATTACCAGCATTACCGAATTCATAAATTAAAACATTATTACCATCTACAAGTACATTTCTTACATCTGCTTCGTCAGCTCTGTTGTTGATCGCTCCTGTAACAGCAGTTTCTGTAATATCAATACCTTCTGATACAGAACCGTATGTACCGTATGAATTGTTACCGTTGGTAGCACGAACCTTACCACCGTTTTCTGCTAGATAACCAATATAGTTATAGTATGTGAATACAGAAACAAGTTCTGCACGACCTAAGTTGGTAATCCAAGCACCAATACCATCTGACAATACCTGTGTAAAGTCGTTGGAAACGATAGAATCAACACCACCTGCATGTAGCGATCCGTCAATCTTTTGACCTACGCAAGCAGTTCCGAATGTTGTAACGTTCTGTACATACGTAGATTTGTTTGTAACCCAAACATTTTCATCGTTTGGTCCGAATCCCGGATTCAATGATACGTAAGCACCAGCCAATGGACGCTGTGTTCCATATATATTAGCTGCTCCTAGACCGTCTGCATCGCCTGCACCGGCAGTATTTCCGTCTGATGTACCGTCTAGACCAAGCAATGTTTGATTACGGATACCGCAACCTCTACTTACATAATACATGTCTTCTAGTTTAGAACCAGTTAATGCATTTCTATAGAATCTTGCAGCCATTACAGACTTATAATTGCCTGTGTATTTTAAATCGTGTGCAATAGATTCTACATAATTTCTTACATCGTTTAAGCAACTAGCAGAATTATAATACCAGCTTACAGTCATTGATCCGGCTGCGCCTGATAGATCAACTGCTGTTCCTCCTGGTGTTAAAGATACTTTAAATGTTGTAGCAGTTAATCCACTAGCTAAAACATAATAAGTTGTTGTAGTATTAACGCCACCAAATGTTGTTCCACTGAATCTTACAGTGTCTCCTGCAACCATCCATGTCTGTGAAGAACAGGTAAATGTATCTGTTCCGCCATCGGATGCAGATACTGTAGCTTTAAATGTATCAGCAATATAAGCCGATGCTTCAGCAACAAAATATTCTTTGTTTGCTAATAAAATTAGTGCGCCGTTCAATCTATCAATATCTTCTGCTGGATCTATAGTACCAACTATGATTGGTCTTGTGCCAGTATTTGCATAGTTAATAATATCATCCCATAACAATCCTGCTAGAACAGCAGCACCGTTGGCAACAATCACAGATCCTTTCTTGTTAATAAAATCAATGATAGTTTGTGTTGCAGCCAACTGTTGAGCTACCACTAGTAGCGCAGAAGCTGTACCTCTACGATAAGACATACCAGCTTTGATAGATGCAAAATTAGAATTAAACATCAAGTCATATCTTAATGCATCTACGATATAACCAACATCTCTAGAACATACAGCTTCGTCAAATACTAATGTTGGGTATTCTCTCTTAATGTAATTTACAGAATGAGTCTGTATTTCTGATTTTGCTGTGTTTAATGCTGCTCCTGCGCTGAGTAATTCTGCAGAAACCCATGATGTTGCTGGATTTACAGTAGCAGGATATCCAACTGCATCTTCGTCACCGTCGTTGGTGATAACATCGATAATATTTTGGATACGTTCTTCGCCAAAATTCTTAGCTGCTGTATTGCCGGCAGTACCGCTGGTGTCTTGTGTCAATGCATTACCTGCTGACACAGAAACTGCTGCTTCAGTGATAACTTGGCCAACTACCGTCTTTAATCTTGCGTATGCAGCTAGAGTTTCTTCTTTTTCGCCGTCGCCGAATGTAGCTGCACCAAAACTATAGTATGCTTTGGCAGCGATCATAGTCTGTGTATTGCCACCGTAGGTTAAATCATAACGCATAGCGTCTAGAATATATTCTACGTCACGAGCACATGCAGCTGAATCATAAGTGAATGATGTTGTAAATGGTGCTATGTTACCTGCGACTTGAACAGCGATCCAAGCAGTAATTTCTGCTTTAATAAATGCAGTGTTCGCTAAAATCTGAGCTCTAGCAAAATCGTAAGTAGAAGTTGCACCTGTAACGTTACCTGTACTTGCATAAGCAGTATCAGTTAAACTTGAACCCCAGTTTGTTGGATTAGTTAATACGAATGCATCAACAGATCCCAATCCGTTAGTTAAGATATCTTTGATTTCTGCACAGCCTGCTTGTAATCTTGTAACTGCTGTAGAACTACCAGTGTTACCTTCATTTTGACTAGTGGTATCCTGTACTGCGATATTTCCTGTTGTAGGAGTTACCGCAGCGTTAGTTACTATGTTAGTAGTGATATTTTTTAGTCTTGTTAATGTAGCTATGCTCTTAGCTTTATCATTGTCAGCAATCAGTTTGCCTGCTGGACTTACTCGTGATGAACGAAGTTCGTCACCAACAATCGCTGTGTTAGAAGGCACACGAATTGGTAATACTTCTTCATATAAGCCTGTCTTGACATTGATAGTGTAATTAGGAATATCTAAAGAAGGTACTCCGGATGTATTTTGTGCTGTTAGAGCATCTGTAAGGATAGCTGCTAGATCTTGACAGGTAGTCAATGCATCTGCTTCTGCTGTGTAATTACCGTCAATGATCTGTTTTGTACGATCGCCTGCGGCTATACCATTTAATGCTTGATAGTTAGCTGCTGGAGCAGTATTAGATAATACGCTGCCAATCAAACTTACACCATAATTAATAGCTGCTACGTTCTGTTGATATTCATCTTGAATAGCAGCAATTAACGCTGTTCCTGCAGCATTAAAATATGTTTCTGTTGCTTCGATAATTTTTGCATTACCGGTATGTGTTAGGTCATAGATAATAGCATCAATAATCAATCCCATATCGCGCTGACATTTAGCAACGCTATCATTGGTGAATCCTGCCCAGATACCTGTACCTGCGGTGATCTGATAAGCTACCCATTCTGCGATTTCACGCTGGATAAAAGTTCTATTTCTTCTCAATAAATGAGCTGCTTCTGGAAATTCTGTACCTAGATCAATCTGCTCGCAGGCATAACGAACGCTAGCCCATGGTTGATCAATAGTAGTACCTCTAGTAGGTGCTGGAGTATCTTCTCCGTTTGGACCTACATAGAATACATTCTTAACACGGCCAAAATATTTCCATGCTGGCTGCCCAGATTGTACAGTTAGTACCTGTCCTTCATCTCCTACTGGTAATCTTGTTGGACCTGCGCCAGAATAATAAACCAAGTCACCGATGGTTGTAAGTACTGATTCTTCGTTACCGGCGGTTAATAAATTCCAATATGTTCCAGTTCCATCATTGTCTGGGCGATCTGCACCATTGGTAGAACTATGAGCCTGTACGCAAATATAAGAATTTGGTCCATACTTAACTGCTTGTCCTAGGATGTAAGCTGTAGATACTGACCAGTTACCTTGCCAATCAATACCTTCATTTAGTTTGCTCCAATATAAAGCATTTGGTGGGCGCTGATTGTTACTATCGGCAGTGGCCACATATGTATACCCGCCGTCTCGAACTATCTCGCCAATTTTATATGTAGGAACAGACCTCCAATCGCCTTGTAATCTAAAGCCTTCTGCAAATAGATCCCAAGTTCCTGGTTGTGTTGGAGGAATTTGTCCGCCTACTGCTGTATGATTAGTTTTTGCAATATAAGAATTGCCGCCATAGCGAACAACATCGCCTGGTTGATATGTTGTACCTGCTAGCCAATCGCCTTCAAATTCAAATCCCTCAACGATTTGATTCCAATTTGCGTTATCTGTAGCAAAGGCTGCGGCAGCAGTATGTGGGGTAATACAAATATATGTGCCGGCACCGTATTTTACGATATCATTGTGCTTATATCTTGTTCCTGTTACCCAAGCACCTTTGTAATCAATACCTTGATTAAAATAATCCCATTTAGACTGATCTGCTTCTAGACCAGATGCTGCTGTTGCTGCTGAAGTATGTCCTTCATTACAAACATAAGTATTGCCACCGTTCTTAACAACGTCACCAACTTTATATCTTGTTGAAGTACTCCATGCGCCCTTCCAGTCAATTCCTTTACTGAATAAATCCCATTTAGATTGATCTGCTTCTAAACCCAAAGCTGCTGTAGCCGCAGATGTATGTGCAGTATTACATAGATAAACTAAACCACCGTACTTAACAATGTCATTGACTTTGTAAGTTGTAGTTGTGGACCAGTTGCCCTTCCAATCAAAACTTTCTGCGAATAGATCCCAATCACTTTGATTGGCTTCTAGTGTAGAACTGGATGTATGACCGTTGTTACAGATATAAACATATCCGCCATACTTGACTATATCATTTTCTTTGTATAGTGTGGTTGATGACCAATTACCTTTCCAGGCTTGTCCATCACTAAATTGATTCCATTTAGTTGGAACATTATCTAGATCGGTGTAGAAATCTGCTGCGGCAGTATGACCTGCTACGCAAAGATATGTGCGGCCACCGTAGGCAACGATGTCGTCTTTATAGTATGTTGTGCCGGTTGTCCAGTCATCTTTCCATACAAATCTAATTCTACCTAGTTTAAATTCAGCCATTTATAGCTCCATATTTCGCATTAATTAATATTTATTCGATCTCTTGAACATAGGTTTATACTGAACAACTCAAGAAATAAACCTGTGCAAGGAACGTACCATCAATACCACCTCTAAAATTAACCTTATTCAAGAACTGCAATTCGTCGCCGGTTGTAGTTCCTAAACTTTCTGGTCCTATTTGAACAATACCTGCGGTTAATTGTCCAGTAATAGCATCAGCTCCACCACCAGATACTCTAGCATTTAAGTATGCCTTAATTGCCCGTTGTGTAGCAACAATGTTATTAGAATCAGCAGTAAATGTCGGATCCGTTGAAAACTCACGGATTACAACGCCCGAACCGCCCACGGTAACACCGCCCAAACGCAATTCTTCAAGACCTGTTAGTTCAAAGAACTGTGCATTTAATGTAACGGTACCTGTCGCCTGTTCGACTGCAAATAACTCACCAACTCTAAAGTTACCATCTTGGTCAGTTGAAGTGTAGAATACACGACCGCCACCTCTTTCTGTAACTTCAGCTTCAGGTGCTAAAACTGTTCCGTTTGGATTTAGCGTATCTGGATAATTAGTTTCAAAGAAATTTCCTAACCCAATATCTAAGAAGTCATGTCCTGTTAAGCGAACCTGCGAATATAATTGACGAATTTCTACAGCGGTTCCGTGATCAGGACTTTCATCTCGACCTAAATCTTTTGCGATACTTATTTTTGCAGTGTAGTTTCCTACAGTACCGCCTAGTATTTCTGTGGTTAATAATTTATAGATATAATCATCTATTCCTGAAATAGTAACGTTATCTCCCGGACCAGGAATTCTTGTCAGGCCGCTGACCACTAGATCGGTGCCTATCTGATATTGATCCTTATATCCGTCTCCGGAAACTGTGACTCTAGTACTAGTTGTTTCGTAACCAGTACCGCCGCTGATAATTGTTGGTCCAGCAATAACTCCATTTCCAATTCTTATAGAAGTAGCTACTTCTGCACCGTTATTAGGATCATTAATTGTAATCACAGGAGCAGATATGTATCCGCTTCCCGGTTCCCAAATATTGATAGCAGATATTCTTCCGGATACCACAACAGCTCTTGCTTCAGCTGTTCTACCAGTGCTGACAATTCTAGCTACATTTGAATTAGCAACTAAGCCAGCAATGGTAATAAATTTACCTGGGCTAGAAATTGTAGAATAAGTTATATCGCAGTATTCGGCTGAAATAGTCATAGACTGATAAGTCCATGACTTACCATCTTTAGATATTGCCATGGTTGAACTACCGTTAGCTACGGCTACAAATATACCGCCAGCATATTTAATAGCTCTCCAGTCGGCTGCTTGTATTGTGCTTTCGGTCCATGTAATACCGTCAAAACTAATTGAAACTTCTGTAGCACCTGCATATCCTCCAGATAGTGCTACGAATCTATTATTACCGTAGGCCAAAGAATAAGATCCTTGAGGTAAAGTACCTGCGGTCCAACTAGTACCGTTAGTACTATATGCCACAGCTACTCCTGTTGATGAGTCGCTTAATGCTGTGGCAACAAATTTACCTTTGCCGTACTCTATAGAATTCCAGTCTGCGCCTTCCGGAAAGGTCGCTGCTGACCAAGTAGAGCCGTCGGTAGATACTGCTACTTTGGTACTGCCTGACGCCACAGCTACCCATTTACCGGCACCGTAGGTAACATCTCGCCATTCTGCCGTAGATGGCATAGTCATCGATGTCCAGGTATTGCCTGTGGTGCTAACTGCTGCTTGGCCGCCTGTGGCAAATGCCATAAATCTTCCGCCAACATATTTGACCTTGGTCCATAGTGCTGTGGCAGGCAATGTTCCGTTGCTCCATGTAGTTCCATTATTGCTTGAATACGCAGCAATATTTGAATCAAGAGCAACAGCTACTATATTATTTGGTCCTGCTGCAATGCTAGTCCATTGTCTGGTTGCTGGCATAGTTATCGACGATGAACTAAATCCAGGACTGCTAAAATTAATTCTAGGCTCAATTTGATAATTTGATGTATTATCTAACGTAGCTTCGATTGGCGTACCTTCAACTAAATGTTGCCAACCTATGCAATGCATGGTCATAGTTCCTGTACCATTAACTAGGTTAAATGCAGCACCCGGACCGGCTGAAGCACTGAGAGTAAATTGTGTAGCTGATAAAATAGTTCTAACGTAATAAACAGTGAAGTCTTGTATATTACCAAACTTTGTTCCTACAAATACCACAGGATCATTAACTGTCAAATGGGTAGTAGAAGTTGTGGTTAAAACGTTACCAGAAGACGTTGTAGCGGTAACATTAACTTGTGGTTGTTCATCAAGTCCGATATAAGCATATTTTCCAGTTTCATCGTATTCTGCAATATAACCATATTGGCCTGTGCCTGTACCGGAAGTGATTATTAATCTCATCTGTCTATAGTTTGAAGCAAGATTATCATCAGAACCAGCTAATTGAATTCTAGTTGCATCGCCACCTTGGCTAGCGTTTGTGTTGAACACATATCCAGATCCGCCTATTGCAGAACTGTCACCTCGATCAGTAATTCTTGCTTCATATACCCCGCCATTTCTAAATTCGTCTGCTATAATGTTTGTACCTGATCCTGAACCAACTATAGACATCGATGCAGTGGTATATTCAACTCCTGCGTTAGAATAGAAAAATTTCAATAATTCATTATTATTACCGCACAGAACTTGATACACTGTAGCATCATAATATCTGTTATTAACTGCTGCGGTGATTGGAACTTCGGTAGTGTTAAATCCGTCCGACACAGCTCCAAAGGATCCGTAAGATGAGTTACCATTGGTACCTCGAATCTTACCTCCATTGGTACATAGATAAGATATATGATTATAATATGTGAATACGGAAACACATTCTGTTCTACCAGTACCGTTAGCCCATACGCCAATACCGTCTGATAAAACTTGTGTAAAATCGTTGGCAACGATTGTTTGATTGCCTCCGCTGTGCAAGTCTCCGTCTATCTTTAATCCGATACATCCGTCACCGAATGTAGTAACGTTTTGAACGTAAGGAGATTTAGTACCAACCCAAGCAGATGAATCACCTGGACCCCAACCTGGATCTAAACTTGCATATGCTCCTGCAGTTGGTCGTTTCGTAACTTCTAATGTAGATAGTCCAGATAATACACCTGTCAATCCAGTTAGAGTCATGTTTCTCAAACCAGTACCGTCTCTGAGCAAGAACATGTTTTGTATTTTATTAATGTCGTAATCGTTTGCACATAAGAAATAGTTTGCAGCTTCGATAGTTTTATAGTTTCCTACGTATCCTATGTCATAATACACAGCATCAATGATTCGATCTAAATCAGTTTCCCATCTAGCTGGTAAATCAATAGTTGTAGAATCTGTGAAAACATTTTCTATATACAATGTTACTTCGTTCTTGATGAAATCTCTGTTATTGATAATTTGATCTCTAGCAGCTAATCTACCTGCATTAATTGTTATAGAACCTGATCCAGTAACGGAAGCTGGATTTTGTGATCCTAATCTAGAAATAAACTGATTAAACAAAGAATTTACAATTAGACCTTCATTAGGTGTTGCCGCTGTTCCAGAAAAGTCTTGAGGAACTGTTCCATAGATTACAGTTCCAGGACTTACAGCAGGATCCCCAACTGGTATTTCTTGAATTATGTAAGGAAGAATAGTGTTGATATAATCAGCAGCTTCTAATATCTGAGAAATATATGTATTGCTTAATAGCCCGTTAGCTGGTCTTACCTCAGTACTGCGTAATTCATCTCCAACAATAGCCACAAATGGCGGAACTCTTATAGGCAATATCTCATCATAAACTCCTGTTCTAACGAAAATAGTAGCGTAGCCGACGATGTTTTCAGTGGCATATCTAATACTTCTCCAAGGATTCTGCGGGCTAGTGCCTGCTGTTGGTATGTCTTCTCCAAATTCGGCAACATAAAAAACTTGATTACTGTTTTGTAATAGTTCCCAAGATACTTCTCCCGAAGAAAGTGCAGTTAATGTACGACCTTGACCGCCAACGGTGAGTGCTTTAAACCCAACGGTGCTGCCGTCTCCGGTGTCTCCGAATGTTCTAATATCACCAACTTCTTTTAATCTATTGACTCTATTTCCGTCTGTGATTTTAGCCCAATATCTTCCTTCTAAGGTACTTCCATCCTCTGGATCGTCGTCTGGACGATTTTGATTATTACTTAGATGTTTGTCTTGGCATCTGTATGAACTGGAAACCCAGACCACAGTATCCCCGGCATAGTAAAACTCTCCGTTCTGCCAAACTCCTCTCCAGCGGGTTCCTGGAATAATTAAATCCCAATATTCAGAATTAGTAGTGCTTCCGTCGTTAAGAAAATCAGGATCGTTGTTTGTATTATCTAACAAACATGCATAAACATTACCGCCTCTGCGAACAACATCACCTAACTGATAAGCAGTTAAGGCGCTCCAATCTCCTCTGACTCTACTACCTTGGAATAATAATGACCAATTAGAAATCGCTGTGCTTGGAACTTGTCCAATATTATCCAATACACAGACATATAAATTTCCGCCATAATTTACAACATCCCCTGCTTGATAAAGAGTAAGAACTTGCCATTCTACATCAAACTCTTGTCCTGGTAGATAAACTTCAACATATGAAGAGTTAAAATTTGATGCTGACTGATGGAAAGTGGTGATCTTATAAAGATAAGATCCATACTTAACAGTGTCATTAGGGAAATAAAGAGTCGAAGGAGCCCAGTCTCCTCGGTGTTGTATTCCATCATAAATCAAAGTCCACTTGGCTTGATCTAACAGCAATCCGTCTAAAGTTGAAGTAGCTGAAGTGTGTCCTACATCGCATCGATAAACTCTACCGCTATATTTTACTAGGTCATTGGCTTTGTATCTAGTTTCAGTTTCCCACTCGCCTTTCCAATCGTCGGCTATAGAAAATACTGTCCAGAATGCTGATGCTGCCTCTAATCCGTCTGATAAATTTCCTGCTTGATGGCTAGTATTGCACCTAAATGTTCTTCCGCCGTATCTAACAATATCATTGACTTTGTAGTATGTGGATGGGGTCCAATCAATCTTCCAATCTTGTGAATTTATCTGTACAGCCCAATTAGCTATTTGGCTAGGAAAATCTATTTCGTGAGAAGCAGACACATGTCCGGTAACGCAAACATAGACAGTTCCGCCTAATTTAATAATATCTCCGACGTTATAAAAAGTATCGGGTTGCCAATTACCTAACCAACTCACACCGTCCGCCATTAATTCCCATTTGGGGACTAACAAGGGCGGAATATCATTGTTGAAAAAATTCAGATCATTATAAAAATTATCGGCAGCAGCATGACTTTCTAAGCTGACATATACTTTTCCGCCGTAACTTACAACATCGTCAGGATTATAGCGACCGTTGGCAGACCACTCACCTTTCCATGTATATCTAAATCGATTTAATTTAAATTCTGCCATTTATTTTAATCCTCTGAATCAAGGTCGTTATAAGTATAACCATTGTTTATTCTAACTACTAATTCACCGTCAGCATCTACATAATAGAACATAGCCCTATCATCCCAACGATATTGTTGTATTCTTAAATTCTCAAATACAGGATTGTGATTTACATCAATACCTTCAAAGAAATCTACACCAACTTCAAAATCTGTGTAATTTTCAGTTTCTTCACCGATATTATTAAGTTGTATTTGTTCAGAATCCTTAGACTGATCGCTACGGATTAAGAAAATGCTACCATTTTCGTTTTTTCTTAATCCGTAAAAAAATCTTGGAGTGTCGCCTAATCTACTTAGCGGGTCTGTACCTAAATAATAATTGTTATTAGACATACGTTCTCCTTATGATAACTCTACGTAACTTACCACAGCACTTACACTATCTGCTGTATCGCTAACTATTCTTAGACTTCCGTCTTGAGGAATAATTAATTTTTCGCCATTAGTAATAATTTTAACTGCAGAATTTGGACCTATTGTTAATCCTTTTATATAAACAGTATCTACACTATCTACGTTAGACACATATACATCAACACTAACAGTATCATATTCTGTAATGTTTGCTAAATTGCAACCAATAACCGTAACAGTAAATCCAACACCAACTGTTAATACATCAACTGGTGTAGTTCCTATACTTCCTTCTGCGGCTTGTTTAAATGTTGTTGGCATTTTTTTATCCTATTGTCAAAGCGTATTTGACAGCAATCTCATTAGCTGTTGATTCCGAAACAGCTCCAATTGTACCTGCAGGACTCACCCAAGCTATACCGTCCCAAATTTCTAAAGCCTTAGAATCTGTGTTGTATCTAGTCATACCTTCTACAGCATATGCAGTAGGCCTTTGACTGGTATCTCCCTTAGGCGGTATAAAAGCATTAGTACCGGTTATTTTAAAAAATCCAGTTCCTGCTTGATCAAGTTGTGTTATACTATCATTAACATAATTTTGTATAACGCTACCACGTATTCTAAAATTACCGACAACTACGAAACCAGTACCATTAGCATCTAATATTAAATCTTGTCCAGTAGTAGTAGTTATGGTATTGTTTGTTAATACTATATTTCCGATATTAAATTGAGTTAGACTCAGGGTGTTACCAAAAACGCCTGCTGCATATACATTTCTCCATCTATACGACGAAGATCCTAAATCAAATGCATTGTCAGTTTCTGGTATTAAGTTACTGTTAATACTAGCATTAATTGTAACAGTATCTGTGATACTATCACCTATAATTAAATTTCCGCCAATGGTAATATTTCCAGTAGCATTAATGTTACCATTTACGTTTAAATTTCCTGTGATATCTGTTCTTGATAAGATATCAACTTTACCTGTGCCGTTAGCACGAAGTTCTAAATTAGAATTAGATACAGAAGTAGATATTGTATTTCCGCTGAATTCTATATCATTAACAATCAAACGACTATGATAAGCAGTAGCTTCACCGCCCGATGCTATGAAATTAATTACTGGTTGATCGCTGGTAATAGTGTTACCGGTAATATTAAAATTACCAATATCTAGTTGATTAGTTACTTCTAAATCTGTAGTACGAGCTGTGCCTACTACATCTAATTCGTATTGAGGTGCGGCTGTGTTAATGCCGATGCGAGAATTATTAACATCGAGATACAAGAGGTCTGTCTCAAACGCTAGGTCCACGCCATCTCTGACGAGGTTAGCCTTTAAGAGCGGACCGGAAATACGACCAATAGCCATCAGCTCTCCTCAATACACCGTGTTTCACGGATAACCACCTTACATTGCGGGTTTACCACAGTTGAATCCCGCCGCAGTTGGTCACTGAGTGCGATTAGTAGTATTTATACAGAATAGAAATTTAACCGAAGATGAGGGTGTATCGACGACCTAATTCTTCCATGATAGCAGGAGTAACAACCACACCACCGCCTGTGGCTACTTGCCAAACTGTACCATCGAAGCATTCTAGATATTGCTCTTCGGTATTCCATCGTGTTTCGCCTACTTCTATACCAATTCTCTGAGAATTATTTCCGGCAGGAACACGTACGGCATTAGTATCTGTGATTTGTAGATAGCCGTTTCCGGTATGTTCTAAAGTAAGATTATTTGTAGGATGCGTATGAGTTAAAACGCCGCCCTGTATTGATATATTTTCTAGCTGTGTTAGACTGCTATCTGGACTTATTAAAAGATCGTCATTACTTTGAATAGTAGTGATAGTATTTCCAGATACTTGTCCTTGGTCGCTGATCGTTAAAATGTTAGTTACTAGACTGTCTGCTATAATACCACCAATCCACATATCATTCCATCTTTTAGATGGTGATCCAATGTCATAAGAATCTGTAACGTTAGTAACTATTCCCTGTTGAAAATCGGGATTTATTGTCACTGTGTCTAAAGGGCTATCGCCTATAAAAAACTGCCCATTCATTGAAACATTGCCTGTGGCTGAGATGTTTCCGGTAACTCCAAGATTTCCCGCAATATCCGTTGTGCTTTGTATATCCACCTTACCTGTGCCGGCGGCATCTAATCTTAGAATTTGATTGGTTGTGGTTACTTGTAGATAATTAGTTTCTACCTCAAAATCTGTGGTTAAAACTCTTTTATATTCTACAAATGCATCGGGTCCGGTTGGGGATATAATAATTGGTCCGACTACTGAGCTCACCGTTCCGTTAGTATTGAATATAATGTTGTCAAAAGTAGCTGACGTACCTGTAACTATAACATTATTAGAAACCTTAGATGTGCCTGTTACTTCTAGATCAGTGTTAGGAGGATTAGAATTAACTCCAATCCGCATATTATTAACATCTAGATACAGTAAGTCAGGATCAAGAGCACCGCCTCTGAAAGTTAAATCAACGCCATTTCTTTCAAGATTGGCTGTTAATAGCTTACCGCTAATTCTTCCAAGCTGTGCTAGATATGGATTTTCGCTCATATCTCTCCTTAGTTAGCAAATCCAAAGTATATGGTTATAAGTTTATCTAAAGGTACGGGACTAGTGAATATTATGTAAGTGTCGCCAGATCCTAAATGATTATAGGATAAGTTAAAGTTAGTATCTGATATTTGAAAAACGTTTTCTACAAATACTAAAATATTATTTTCTGAACTGGGATCTTGATCTAAAGGTCCAAATGTTGTTTCTACTTCATCTCCAGGTCCTAGAGTTTGTTTAGTAATACTAGTTGCACCCGGAGCTTTGACTACTTCCCATACTCCGTCGATATAGGCTTCTAATGTATTAGTGTCGGTGTTATATCTAATATAACCGTTTCCTCCGTTAGGAGTCCTAATACCGGTACCTGTTAATTCTGGTCGTTGTAATGTAGTTCCTTTTGGCAGTCTTAGACCGCCTGTGAGATCCATAATGGCTCTGCTACCGTCTTGAGTATGGCCGGGCGGTCTAGTATCATAAGCGATAAAACTGTTATCGCTAGGGCTATACTTACTAACAGTTTTTTGCTTAAGGAATCTCATACCGCTAATGAACTCACTGTTATACTTAATAGATTAGACACGCTTGCAGTAGCACGAATTTGATCGTTGTTGTCTAAAATAATTTTTTCGTCTGAAAAGAAAACTGTTTCTCCTGCAGGAACCGTTAAGTTTTTTACAATGGTATTTGTTTCGCTACTTACCTGTCCAAATCTGCAAAGATTAATAGTCAAGGTGCAGTTATTAACAGTTTCGTCTGTAGAACTAGGTGTTCCTGTATTACAAACTATGATGTTTGTAACCGCAGTAGTTTGTGCAGTACCGAGATTATCTCCGGTAGTGGTAGCACGAAATACTTCTGTATCACCCGTGGTTGTTAATCTAGTACTTTTAATCATATCTATCTCTTAAAATATCATTCCGTATAGTAGTGCTCTTCTCCTGCCAACTAACTCATCATTTTTACTAGAATTATTAAAATAAATTCCTGTAGTACCTGCACCTACCGTACCGGCATACAAAATACTAGTATTAGGTATAGCTGCTGGTGTTAAACCATGATTGTCTAATTGTAGTGCGTAGGTAATCTCTACTCTTCCTGTGTCATTGGTCTCTAATTTTAAATTAGCACCGCTATTTACTGTTTGTATAACGGCTGCATCAGGTGTTAGACCACTCAATGGATTTGTAGGATCTTCTATAAAAAAGTTTAATCCTGCAAACTTAACAGAATTACTAAAATATTCCATGACAATGTTGTCATTGACTACCACAGAAACCTGACTCTGTGAAGGTTGAACACCGTATGGGCCAATTGGAAATAGTCCAGGATCTAACGGATTCTGAGCATCAAAGGCAGATACACGAGTATCGCCTCTTAAGACCTGGAATGTTGGGTTAGTTTGAATCGCATCATCTACATATTTTTTATTAGGAACATCGTCATCATCAGTTACATTAAGTTCATAATTTAATGTGCCTTTGACAGATACTACTCCAACACCAGTGCCTATTAATGTTAGGTCGCCTGGTCTAACTGTGTTAGGATTTACAGTGTCGCTGTTGGTTAATATCGATGTTACTCTTAATTTACTAGCGTCATAGCCTGTTCCTATCTTAAAGTTCCACGAATCGTCAGATTCTTGCCATAGTAGATAAGCATTGTCTAGCGTACCTCGATCTACTTCGAGACCGCTTGATCCTTCTGTGACGCCTGCACCAGTTTCTCCAAAATTAAGAGTGATGATATTATCCTGTACCTGCAGATTTTCTGCAGATACAGTAAGTGTATCACCTTCTACGACTAGGTCTCCGGTAATTCTTACTTCGCCGATCCCTGGTCCGGTATCAAACTTTATCTTACCGCCTTCTGCGGTTTTGATATTGTAATCACCGTTAACTTGAAGAAACTGACCCATTGTTGCTTCCTAAATTAAATTGCTGTTAGTACAATATAGTCTGCTGATGAATCGTTATCCAATCTCCATTTATAACGATTACCGCTGAAATCTGTTGCAAGACGTTTGGTAAATTTAGCAATAGCAACTAAGTTTTGATCTACTGTTCCGGATGTAGAACCTTGAATTCTAATTTCTCCGTTAGCAGCTGGAGTACCAGAAACTAATTTTCCTACTTTTAAATTTGTGCCTGTAATAGATCCTGGAATGCTTTCTGCTTCTGTAAAGTTGTCAGTGGCTTGACGCATAACTACAAAAGTTTTTGCGCCGCGTTGTTTTACGATTTGATAATCGGTGTTTAATGCACCGCCAAAATAACCTTCAACTTTAATACCAACTTCTGATCCAGAAAAGGATCTTGTGGCTTTAGTACCGAATACATCTTTCTTTAATGGACGTCCCATTTGTTTTCTCCTTAATTTGACGTTCTAGGTCTACGCGGTGGGTACCGCATAAATCATTCTAGATACTTTATTTATGCTTGGCTGATCATTGACATCAACTCTAATTTTTCTACGGTCGATATCACTCTATTGATGGCATCTATTTCTTGTTGTGCTTTTTCAAGATAAGTTTTGCTTTTAGTTTGTCTATACTGCACTCCGGCGATGGCAAAATTCTGTATGTGTTGTTCTATAATACGTTCTATTTGATTAACATCATGATTAAACATAGGAAAGCGTTTTCTCCAAACAGTTACTTGTTTGCGTAATTCTGGAAAATCTTTATCGCTTTCTACTCGCATCAGATATTTAATCCAAACAAAAAGCCCCTTGCGGGGCTTTTTGAAACATTAAAAAATGTTTGTACCTTTGATTAGGTGAATGAGCTGTTAGCAACAGTTACAGTACCTAGGTAGTCAGCTGCATTACCTAGAGATGATGCTGTGTTTGTTAACTCAACATATCCATAACGTGTCATAAAGCTAACTACTGGCTCAAATGTGCTAGGATCTAGAACAACACCGCTGCTCATCAATGGAATGTATGGGCAGTAGAATGCTGCTGCGTCAGATTCGCTAGAACCTTTGTAACCGATAAGAACGGTATCGTTCTCAGCATAGGTATTAACATAAATCTTCATTGCGCTGTTCAATGTACCAACAAACTTGGTGTTTGTAGGTGCTTCGAATGTGCCTTCTGTTGTTCTTGCGAACGCAGAAGTTGTAGCACTTTGTAGAATTGTTAATGCTAATGGGCTAACTACTGCCCAGTTACCAGCACCACGACGTGTTCTTTGAGCGATCACGTTAGATACTTTGTTAATAGCCACTGCTAAAGCAGCATGCTCATCACCAACGAATGTAGCTGTACCAGAAACTGTTGCCTGGTCATATGCTACTTGGTTTTGAGTTCCTGCTAAAGTTGCCAAGCTGCGTAGGATCTCTTGATCGATTTCAGCTGTGATCTCTTGTGCAAGAGCAGCCATAATCTCAGCTTCGATGTCAATACCTTGTTGGGCTTGTGCATCTTGAGCTGCTTCAAATGTCCAGCGAGCAGACAATTTACGTGTCTTAGCTTCAACTGTTTGCTTCAAGATTTGAATGCTTAGTCTGTTACCAGCTACACCTTCTTTAGCAGCAGTAGCATCAGCCTTGCCTGGATTCACACCAGAATAGCCTTCAGCAATCTTGAATGGGCTTAGTGCCTCTTCACCAGCTGTTGTAGAACCACCTGCGCCGCCACTGAATGTATCAGAATAACGAACACGTAGAGTGTGGATCTGTCCAACTGGACCAGTCATTGGCTGTACGCCAACTAGTTCATTAGCGATGACCGTAGGCATCACACGTCTGATCACTGGAAGGATCACACGATTTAGGGTTGCAACGTTACCGGCGGAAGTAGCACCAGCTGTGGCACTTTCTGCGAGATACTTGCGGGTATTCTCTAGAGTAGCTGCCATTACTGAACGCTTTGTACCTTGTAGGCCTTCTAATAGTGCCTCTTTGGTTTCCGACCAGCGTGACTCGAGTAATTGTGACATTATAGTTCTCCTTAAACTTTAAGTCCCGCAAGCCTGCGGATGTCAAATATTTCAGCGGTTTTTTCCTCTCCGCCGATGTGTTGTGCCTGTGCTTTATCGCCTGTAATTTCTTTAGCCTCTGTGAGTGCTTTCTTCGCTGGTACGCCACCATCCATGACAGCTGGTAGATACTTGTCGAAAGCGCCGCGTAGTTTTTCTGTCTGAACAGATTCCAGTAGTTCTTTCATAACTGAACGCTTGTCACCGGTTAAGGGTCCTAGCAATTCATTCATTACTTCTTTGCGACTGGCCATGTCTTTCATAACACGGATTTCTTGTTCGCGACTTTCTACTAGTTTTTGTGTTTCTGCAACAACTTTTGCTGCTTCGTCTAATTCAGCTTCTTTCTTAGCAACTACTTTTAATAGTTTTGCTGTTTCAGATTTTTCATTTAGATGAGATGCAGCGTATTCGCTGGCAAAACTTTCAAAGATCCTACGACCGAAGTCATTCTTACGAGCTGCTTCAATGTCTTCACGTAGTTGTGTCATTTCAGATGTCAGTCCTTTTGCGACTGTTTCTTCGATGATTTTTACTGAACGTGCAATAAAATCTTTCTTAACTTCTTCAAACTTAGCTTTTGACTCACGTACTAGACGTACTTTAGTTTCAGCTAGGTCTTTCTTGTCAGTATGGAATTCTGCGATTTCTTTCGCTAGTGCATCCACGATGAAAGATTCTAATTTAGCTACATTGGAAGCGACCGCTTTGCGGTCTTCGTGTAATTCTGCGAGTTCTTTTTTAAGATTATTCAGGATAAATGATTCCATAGTTTTGGAATCATCCTTCATTTTCTTGGCATACTTTGCACGGGCCTCGATGAGACCTTGACGATCTTCTGCAAGCTCAGATAACTCAGCTTGTAGTCGATCAGACAACATTGATTCAACGGCTTCCACCATTGCATTTTTGTCGTGCTCGTATTTTTGTGCGAACTCTTCACGTAGCTCAGCAGTAACTTGATCACGGTTTTCTTGAATTTTGCTTTGCCAAGCAGATTCAATCTCCGATTTCATTTCCTCGGAAATCACATTGTTTTCAAACAACTGTTTTACGAAATCTAGCATGTGATTCTCCTTGTTATTTGAGTCCTGAAATAATCCGTTTCAGGCTCTCTGCTATGTATTTCTGTGCCTTGATATCGCCTTTGACTTCTTGTGCTATTTTGTATGCCTGATATCCACCTGCTTGATTCATCAAGTGTTCATAAACTGGTGTTGGATAAGCTCCCGGGGCGGATGGTTGTGCTACCACATCCACTGTGATAATTTCAAATCCTTGAACATTACCACTTTCATCAACTTCGCCCGAACCTCTAGAGCTAACACCCAACTTAACTCCCGACGTAAGCATAGTTTCAATTAACTTGCCCATTGGTGTCGGGAGGATTTTAAGTTTTCCGTAGCCGTTAGGACCGTCCATCCACATCTTGGTAATCATGTGTGAAACACGATCAAGATTGATTTTTAAATCCTGTGGGTGATCAACTTCGCCCAGAACGGAATAACCACCAGCGATCTGTTCGTTGAGCGTTTTGACAGCCCTGCCAATCTCTTTAGAAGAATAAACACGTTGGTTTTGATTTCTGATATCGCCTTGGATACAGATACCATTCAGATGCAGCGTTTTACCGCCGCTCTGATCTTCCTCGCTCTCCAATACAATCTTGGCCTGGTCGAAACTCAAATGTTCTGATAGGTAGTTTTTCACCTTGTTGTCCTATTATCTACGACCACGGAAAAGGCTTTGCTTGTTATCAGCTTGTTCAGCTGCGCCTTTCTTTTCGGCGCCATGTCCTGGCTCTTTCTTAGAGAAAGCATTACCTGCTTTGCCGCCTGGAACATTGATATTACCAGCATTGTCTTCTTTTGGACTTGGGTTCAACAATCCGCCTTTGGTGCTTGCACTTTCTGGCTCTGTACCGCCTTTAGCGATATTAGCAGTTGTACCGCCCATGTCATTCTTTCCGGCTACAATGCTCTTTGCATTTGCGCCATTGTCGCCCATTTTTGCTGGAGCAACTTTTTCTACGTATTCACGCACTGTGGCTAATTCTGGCTCTAGAGCATCTTTCATTTCGCCCTCTTCACCTTCTTCTCCGCCCATATCAAACTCGCCCTGCTCTTCTTCAGAACCGGTAAGTGCGTCAAATTTAGCTTGTAATTCGTCGATGATAGAGCTGAGATCTTGCATGATCTCTTCTTCACTTTGCTCGCCCTCACCTTCTTCGTCACCTAGCTCTCCTGCTAGATCGTCGGTTGGGTCACCTGGCTCCATGTCCATTTCGTCGTCGCCTTCGATAGCAACTTCTTCGAAACCTTCATCCATGTCGTCTTCATCTTCATCAGATTCAGCGGCTTCGTCTACTTTGTCTTCTTCTGCTTCTTCGTCAGCAGCAGCTTCGTCCATTTCATCATCTTCGTCTTTTTCTTCAGCGATTTCGCTGTCGATTAGACCTTCATAGATTTCACGAGATTTTGCAACTACATACTCGTGGAATAATTCTTCTGCTTTGGATTGGTCGTCATTGACCAAACGCTCGAGCATCTGCTCGATCAGTGATTTGTCTGCCATGTTGTATTCTCCTTCAAGATGGTTAGGCTGTTCTTTATTTACTGCGTAGATAAAAAAAGGGTGTTAAATGGTAAGTTTTTGAAGATTTTCCGTTGAAACGACACAATCTGGCCATTGGTTAGCCAATTCCTCATAGGTAATATGTTTAAGATTATGATGCTGAGGACCTAATTGATCTGGTATAAAATCTCCAGGATTTATTATTCTAAAGAATCTAATATTCTTAAATTCTTTAATAGTTTTTTCAGTTTGACTAAGCCAATTACCGTGAAAAGTTGCTACATCTGCACTCTTTTTATAGTTATAAGTGTCAGCATAAACATTATTAAAACGGCCGTTTAGACCAGCATAATCGAAACCAAATATATAAATGTCTTTATATCCATGGTTACATGCTAACCATAAAGCAGTAGGTCCTGAACTCCATCCTTTATGAGGATTAAAAAAATTCAAATATTGCTTTGTACTAATACCTTTGTTAGGATTGGTCCATACTGTATGTGATTTGTGCCATCCTGCTGCGACAATTTCATTGACCATCTTAACATCTACTGCCACAAGATAATGAGGTTCAAACTCTCGATACATGGCATTGCAGGCATAGACTGTGCCTTTGTCTAGCAAATTGTTATGATTTAATGAAAGCCTGCTGGTTCCGTTACCTAATACGAATGCTGGCTTATTCGGCTGGCTGTGCTTCAACTGGCGTTCCGTACATCTGTTTAACGAACTCTAGTTCGCTTTCTCTTTCATACTCATGCGCCTCAGACTGCATGCGTAGTTGATTAATTTGACGCAGAGTTAAACGAGTTTTTCTGGTGTCTCCGCGCTTCAATACCGATTTATCATCGGCATTTTCGTAGCGACGATCAACGGCAAAGTCGTTGGTATTGTCATTGAAATAAAAGAATTCACGTAGAAGCATACTGTATTTATTATCAAGTAGGAGTTGCAGGTGCCGCTGCTGTCGCACCTTCATCGCCTGCTGCCGCACCTTGTTCAGCTGCTGCGGCCATATCTGCAGGTGCTTCTGCAGTTTGATCAGCCATATCCCCTTGTATGGAACTAGGAGTGATGCCAGCGCCTCTCATTTGTGCGTCTGCTTCTAGTGCTGGTTTGAGCTTACCGCCATTTTCTTCTTTCCATAGACGTTCATTTTCTGTGATCTCTTCTTGTGTTAGACCTAAGAATCGTTTCATTGAAAAACGTTTGCTGAGATAAGGAACTTCTTGTAAAGATGCAAATGTCTGTACTCTAGCAGTATCTAATTCTGACTGTCTATAAGCAGCAAAATTCTGAGGAGGATTAAATTTTAATTCAAATAAACTGGAATCAATATTAATACCGTTATTCTGCAACCACATTTTAAATTCAAGATCAAATACTTCTACAACCATACTTTGTAGTCTTTCACAGTATTTGTTAAAACGTAATTCTTGAATGTATGCAGTACCAACTTTACCATCTGAAATAGTATTTGACTGCTCATCTATGGCTGTGGGCAAGTAACTGCTAGGTATTCTTAAAGCACGGAATAATTTGTTTGTAAAATAACGTAGGTCTGTGATTTCACCTAGATTAGTACCACCTGGTAATGTTTCAACTTTTGATCCACGACCTTCTGCTGTTTGTGGGAAGAAGTAGTCTTCATTAACGCTTAACGGATTATATGATGCGTCTATCATATTTTGACCACCACCTGTTGATGAAGGAATGCGACGCTGTTGGATTTCGTTTTTAACACGCTCAACAAAAGCCATAGCCATGTGTGCTGGCATGTTACCCACATCAACATAGAAAATACGTCTTTCAGGAGCACGTTGAATGCGATAGATGATAATCGCATCTTCAAGTAATTCTTTTTGTTTATAAACTTTGAATACAGATTCTAACAACGAATTACCAAAAGGATAGTTGTTATCTAATCCTTCTGACATAGAAATATGAACAACATGTTTGGCATCAACTGTTACTTCGTTGGTAGCATTTTGAAATCTAGTTCCGGTAGATCGTGCAGCGTCTCCTACAAATCCGCGACCAAATCCTCCACCACTGGTATATGAGCTAGTTCCGCTAGGAGCGGTATTTGCTGTTGCATGAGGAGTAGTAGCTATGAGATCTTTGAAATTAAAATTAATATCTCTTATAACATACTGTTCAGGAATCTTTCCTTCGCTTTCATTTACAATGATCTTTGAAACCTTAGAAGCATCCACATGTAACCATTTTAATGTCTGTGGATCCCTTACAAAGAAACAATCTCCATATTTGAAAGCATTTCGTACGATACGGAATATTCTAGTTTCAAACTGTTGTTGCTTACACCACTTTTGGAGACTTTCTTTTAATAATTTTACTTCTGTAGAAGTTGGCTGACCTCTAAAGAAAGTATGAAACGGTGTTGCATTTTCTTTGTCTTTTTGTGTGCAGAATTCTGTAAGGATATCTAATGCCGCATTAACTTCTGAATCCATGTCCATAGTGTCGTACTGCATGTAGCGTTCAACACGATTCGGAGCACCAGCATAAACATCTGGTAAGAATGATGAATAGTTAGCACGAGCCGGGCCAGGACGGCCTCCTCCACTGATTGGGCTTAGGGGTCTTCTGTCGTTGTCAATTTGGACAGGTGTAAAATATTTTTTCCAGCTCATTTAATTTTTTCCTTTAGGCAGCAGCCCAAGCTGAAACATCAGTGGGTGATGACTTAGTAGCACTCAATTGTCTATCTCTTGTATCATTGGCCTTTCTGTTCAATGCTATCAGAACATCCATCTTAGTATTTAAACTTGCTAGCGCCTGAACAGCATCGTCTTGAGTAACTCTAGGAGCTTGAGCAGTTTGGACAGGAGCTGGTGCTGCGGGTTGTTGAGGAGCAGGAGCAGGAGCTTGTGCTACCGCAGTTTGGGCAGCGGTCGCTGACGGAGTTGCTGGTGTTGCTGGAGTTGCCGATGCAACAGCAGTACCAGGCTGTCCAACTAAGCCTTGTGCCAATTGTCTTTCTTGAGCAAATCGATTCATTACACTAGCTTGAACTTGTTGAGAACTTGAACCAAATTTCTTAGATCTTTCTGCATAGACAGCATCGATAAGATCTTTCTCGCTCATGCCTTCTTTAAAGACTTTATTGAATATATCGCTGGCGCCTTTACCGCCATGTTGCACAGAAGTACTCCACATAACTTCCTGTAGAGCTTTGCTTTGGCCTATCATATTCTGTAGGCTTTGACCTGTGCCTTTCATTCCTACATCAAAATGTGTAGCCTTAATAAATTCGTGTTCGGATTGTTGTAGTTTGCCTTCGCCGGCAAGTTTTTTCCATTCTTGAGCAAACTTTCCTTCTTTACCTGAATCAGCAGGACCTGCTTTAGACAATCTTTCGTAAGCTTCGGGATTAGTTTTTTTAAGATGCTCCATGAACCTATCCATGGTGCCGGTCTTAGAAGCTATCTGATATTTGCCAAAACTTGTACCGCCAGTGCTATCCCATCCTACTGCAGATGATCCTGCAGAGCCTGATTCAAATTTGGCCGCTAATCCGCCTAATCCTCCTGGTACTGCTCCAGAAGCGGCTCCTGTTGCACCAGGTTGAGCAGCAGCACCTTGCTGCCTACGCATAGCACTCTTAAACATTTCTTCGGGACTGCTAAGATCATATGCACCACCGGGTGTAGTCGGTGTAGCTGCGGCTGCTTTCTTTTCTTCGTTTTCTTTTTTCTGTAAATCGATACCTTCTTTGGTAACTTTGTTTTCTTCTTCTTTGATGCCGCGTTCTTCGCGTTTTTCTTTTCTACGCTGATCTCTAGCTTTTTCTTTTTCTTTTAATTCTTCTCTTTCTAAGTCGAGAGCTTTCTGTGCTTCTTTGATTTTCTTATTAGCATCACCAAAAGTAACTTTATCTAATAGCCACAAGAATCCGTCTGCTAAGGTAATCATTAATTTTTTAAGGCCGTCGCCAAATGCTTCAAATACATCACCTACTGTAAATCCTGCTTCATACAAATATTTGAAAGCAGCTAGAGCTAATAATATTGGTGCAACAATTTTTAAGAATGGTAAAGATGCTGCAAAAGCCGCAGCAGCTAATTTAAATAATCCTAAGATAGGTGCTGTTGCTGCTAGTGCTAACCTTGCTGTAGCAGATGTAGCACCTGCTTCTGTTAATGTTCTTATTTTGGTCTGAAAATCAAGTATAGCCATGGACGTATTGACCAAGGCAATTAAGCCAACTAATGGTGCTAGTACAGCGGCAACTAATCCAAGATTATTAGACAAGAAAGTAAATGCTGGTACTACAGTAAACTCAATAAACTTTACCATTACTTCAAATACTTTCATCATGCCGTTAAGCATATTACTGTTGGCTAATAATTTTGTAAATTCATTGCTGACCTGCGCGATCTTTTCCTGATAGGTTTTCATGCTAGCAGGATCAATCTCTTTATCTTTTAATTCTTTTTCTTTTTTAGCTCTTTCTTCTGCATCTTTTTGTTGCTGTGCCTGTGTCTGTGCCAGTGTTTGCTGTCTAGCTGCCATATCATCGATGCCGACCATCAATGCTTGATTATACTTGTCTCCAAACAATCTTTGATTTTCTGCTAGATCAGATTGCGACATTTCTTTCGCTTCTCTCTGCATCATTGAATTTAATTCTTGTGCATTTTCTCTAGTAAATTTACCTGTGTTTCTAATCTGTCCATTTAGTGCTACAAATGAAGTACCAGTTTTATTCATGTAGGTTAAAAATGCTTTACCTGCATCGCTGGTAGCTGTTCCTGTAGCAATAACTTCTTTGGCTCCTTCTTGTAATTCAGGAGGCATTGTCTGTAAGAAAGCCATTAATTCTTCTTGGCTAGTCTTATCCATCTTTCTCAAAGTGTTACGTATCTGTGCATCGCGTAACATTTGAGCACGTTGTTCTTCTAGATCTTTTTTGTTCTGTCCAGTTAATTTTGATACAGCATCTAAGTTAGTTAGATATTGCCCGGTCTGCTGTACTAATTGTGCATTAGTCATATTTTCTAACGCACCAGTCTTGGCCAATATACCGCTATACTTGGCCATGCTTTCATTTATCTGTTCAGTGCTGTAGCCCATTCTAGCTAACTCGTCACCGATTCTAGAACCTCTTATTTCTTTACCAAGTTCAGCTAATCTTTTAGCACCTTGAGAAGTATTACCTCCCAATAAAGCTAGGTTTTCGCCCGTTCTAGATATGATACCAGAAAATTGATCAAAAGTTAATCCTGCACCTGCAGCAGAATTAATCATGTCTGTGATACTGCCACCAAAGTTAGCACCGATCGATGCTGCCTGTTGAAATGCTTTATAACTTCTTTCAGCTGCTCCAGCAACTGCACCAAATACTGTTGATAATGTAGTTCCTACTACAGGAATAGCACTAAGACTTTGTGCTGCACTGGTCAGTGAATTATCTAATCTACTTAGAGTACTCATGACATTGGTCATGCCAGTGATTACTCCAGTAACTGTGTCTAGTAAAGTATTATAAGCAATACCTAACTTTTTAGCACTTTCAAGTTCTTTTTCTTTTTGTTTTTTTGCTTCTTCGGATTGTTTATTAGCTTCTTCTTGAATCTTTAATGCTTCTTTTTGCGCATCATTAAGTTCATCTACTTGTTTGGCTAATTTTTTTAATTTTTCTTCGGTTTCTTTAGAAGCTTTACCGCCTTTACCTGCGATACCAGCTTTCATAATAGCCGCAAGAATTTCTTTTAGTGTAGCTTCTGTAGCTGCATTGTTTAGCTGTATTGGTTGGTCGCCGAATTGCCCAAAAACTTCTGCCATTTAGTAAAAACCTCAAAAACTACGCATATAAATATCTACGTAGATATTATATTTATCGGAGAAAAAAATGCCAGAACAACAGGTGAATTCCATTGCACAAGCGGTTAAGACCGCAGGCAATCCATTGTCTAATTATTTTAGACAACCAAAAATGTATCTAAGGTTGCCCAGTCATGGAAAATTTTATCCAGAAGGATCACTAGATGTCAGCGCCATCGATGAATATCCTGTTTATGCGATGACAGCCAAAGATGAACTATTATTCAAGACTCCAGATGCTCTTATGAACGGCCAAGCCACTGTGAGTGTTATCAAAAGCTGTATTCCTGCGATCAAAGATCCATGGAAGATGCCCAGCCTAGATCTCGATGCTTGTTTAGTAGCTATTCGTATTGCCACCTACGGTGAAAATATGGATGTTACTGCAACCTGTCCTAGTTGCAACACAGTTAATGATTTAATCATGAATCTTGTGAATTTCTTAGATGGTATTAGTCAATTCCAATATCAAGATACACTAGAAGTTGGTCCTTTGACTGTTAAGATTCGTCCTTACTCGTATCAAGAACTATCCAAGACAGCAATTAAAACATTAGAACAACAGAAAATTTTTGCCATAGTCAATGACGATTCTATGAGCGATGAAGCTAAACTAGAAAAGTTTGGCGCTAGTTTTTTAAAACTAACAGAAATGACCGTAGATGTTATTGCCGGCTGTATTGATAGTATCTCTACTCCAGAAGGCACAGTATCTGATCAAGCTATGATTAAAGATTTTATTGAAAACGCTACCAGTGAAATTTTCAATACTATCAATGATCATGTGAATAAAATGAAAGATTCGATGAAGATGCAGAGCCAAAAAGTAAAATGTAACAACTGCTCACATGAGTGGGAAGTAAGCATGGAGATGGATCAAACTAATTTTTTCGGCAAAGGATCTTAACACAGTCTCTGGTTGAGATCCAAGAATACGTCAAGCATTTAGAAAAAGAAGAACGGGACATCAAAAAAGATCTATTTAAGATCTGTTGGTACATGCGTGGTATGAGTTATCAAGAAGCAATGATGTTAAGTTATGATGAAAGAATGATCATAGGCGAGATCATCAAAGAAAATCTAGAAACTACTAAAAAAACCAAACTGCCTTTTTTCTAAGCCTTGGGTTTAATTAATTTTTTAACCATTTCATAGACCTGCATGCCCTGCTGAACAATTTCATCAGCTAGAGCATTGACATCAATTTCTTCTTCTTTTAGGTCTTGTATTTTCATGCTGTTTTCTGAACTAACAATTTGTGCAGTTCAGCTCTCTGTTCTAGTGTAAGTTGATTTAATTTATCAATGATAGGTTTAGGAACTGTACCGCTAGCATCTTGAATTGTTGGAGCAGCCTGTTGAACTTGATCCACTTGGCCTGTTTTAAAAGCCTTGAGCATAGCTAATGCATGATCTGGATCATTTTTTGCAATATCTAATCCACGAGCTGCTGAACCTGCAACATTACCTGCGGATTGAGCAGCCTGTCCAACCTTAGTGCCTAACTTGGCCATTAGACCTGCTTCGTCTATGCTTTCAACAATACTTGATCCTGTTCTAATCACGCTGTCTGATGTTGGACCCATGATCCTAGCACGATCCGCATCAATCTCTGCTTGACTTGGTGCTGCTGGCTTCTTTCTGTTGCCTTTCTTCTTAGGTGCTTGTGGCTCACCGACAGCTGGTGTTGCTGCAGGTGCAGCATCAGGCTGTGCTACAGTTTTCGGTTGAGATGCTGCAACTTTGGCCATGGCAGCTTTAACTTTAGGATCAGACTGTAGTGCAGCCAAAATCTTTTTCTGATCTGCAGGCTGTAGTGCAGCTATAGCTTTCTGTGCTTGTGCATACTGTGTATCGTTGGCCGCAGGCACAGAACTAGGTTGAGGTTTGACTGTGGCGCCAGCTTCAGGACCAGCAGTTCTGTTATCTGCGGTATTATATCCTGCTGGATCTCCTGTTGGCTTTGGTGATGGTTTAACTGGAGTAGCAGTCTTAGGAGCTGGACTGACATTTTTATTGTTTGCAGTATTATATCCTGCTGGATCTCCTGTTGGTTTTGGCGCCGGTGTTGCTGCTGCATCGCCCGAAGGAGCTGCTTTTTTTGTCTGTGGTGTTGCACTGGTTGTACTAGGAGCTGCTGTGTCTGGTTCGTCACCAGCAGCGGCCACTGTGCCACGACCTGCAGAAAATCCTTTTTTGAATGCAGATCCAATACCTGCGATTCCGCCTGCTACGGCTCCTGCGCCTTTGGCCAGTGTGCCAACACCTTTACCTACAGCAGATCCAAGTTTGTTTAATAAAGGGCCTTCCTGTAGCTGCGATTCTGTTATGATTTCATTGAGTTTCATTAGGCCACCTTGAGTTTTTTAGTCATATAATTGAGCAGTCGGATCTTGCGTTCAGTGGGCAGTTTAGCAATCATCTGTTGCACTTGATCCACGGTGACAGCTGAGCCAGTTCCTACTGTTGGCTCAGCAGTAGTTTTTGTTGTAGGCTCATCCATCTTAGGTTCAGTTTTACCTGCGGGTTCTGTGGGCTCAGGCAAGCTCATCTTAGCATATACATCTGCAATCACTTGATCACTGATGCCCTGCTGAGCTAAAAATTGAGCTAGTTCGCCACTGTCCATAGGTGATCCAGCTTTTTGCCAAGCTGAATTTAATTTGTCTGCGGTAACTTTGGTAGTGAGATTGTGTCCTTTTTTAGCCAACCAACCTATGCCTTTGGCTGCTGCTCCTTTGATAGCATCTAATGGACCTTCTACCAATTGACCTTCGCTGATCATACGATCATTGAGCTGTGTAAGATTCTTGAATATCAAATAAACTTGACCTTCACTGAGCTTCTTGGTCCATATGATACTTTCGCCAGTCATTTGTTTGAGCAATTCCGCGGCTTTTTCTTTGCTGATCATAGGACGAGAATGCTCGCCACTGAGAACTTTTTCTAAATAGTCTTTGCTGAAACCTTTAACAGCACTGGCGCTGGTATCTGCAGCCGTGGTAGCTAACTGTCCGCCGTTCTGTGCTTGCCAATCTAATGCTGCCAGAGCAGCATCTTTAGAAATCTTAGCACGTTGTATTTCTCCAGACAGCACTTGACGTAGATAGTCTGGATTCATGTTAGCACCCAATGGTGCAGATGTAGCGGTGTCAGCTGCTCTTGCGCCTAGGTCAGCAGCGGTATCTGCAGCCGCACGTCGGCCAGCACCACCAAGTACTCGAGCAGCATCGTTGGCTCGATCGATTGAATCTTGATCTACTTTGCCTCCCATGGCCTGTATCACAGCCTGTACTTTTTCAGGACCAGTGCCACTGAAAGTGCCTCCGGCAGCATCCATCGCTACTTTATCAAGTTTTGATTTTAATAATTGTTGTGCGATATCCTGTGATGTCCTTGACATAGTTCCACCAGAATTTTGCAGTGCTTGTTCTAGAGAATCATGCATGC
>JACCDT010689477.1_pt1 | contig 49822 bp, 45 predicted proteins | sample 7446291 | NCBI WGS metagenome assembly JACCDT01 (sample SAMN15323446, study PRJNA562643) | freshwater metagenome | isolation source: river surface water | place: USA:Blue River Watershed | collected 2017-08-17
GTTGAAGAAGCTACAAATGTTCCTGCTACTTTGACTATGTTACTTAGGTCAGTATCGCAATTATCAGTGGCTATTGGGAATAGATTTTGTGCATTCGCCAAAGCTTGTGTGTCGCTACATTCAACAGTAGTATTTAAACTACCAACAGCAGTTGTCCAAGTAGGCACTGTGTTATCAATTACAGTAATGGTTTGCACAAAATTAGCACTGGTATTGCCACATCCATCGGTAAAATTCCATGTTCTCACTCTTGAATACCCATTGGCACAATTGGTAGTTGGAGTAGTTACATCACTTACCAAATGAATGGTTGGAGTAGTCGAGCAATTATCAGTTGCTGTTGGTACTTCAGTCAAAGCAGAAGCAATTGCAGCAGTATCACTACATTGAATATTGTGATCTAATGCACCTGAACCTGTTGTTACAACAGGAGCAGTAGTATCATTTACAACAACAGTTTTAGTGCACGTAGAGGTACAGCCATTAGCATCAGTAGTATTTAGTGTTAAAGTAAATGATGCATTACAAGTTGACCCTGTGGTTACATTAACAGTCTGTGAAGTAGTACCCCCACTGATAGTTCCATTACCTGAAATACTCCATAAATAACTTGTACTTGAGGGTGCTGAAAAAGAGGATACTGATGATGGGCAAATCGAACCATCTGTACCTGTAATTAGACAGCTAGGTGGTGTAGTTGTGGTAATAGTAACCTCATCATATACTACACAATGTGTTCCAATACCACTTGATGGATGGGTTTCTACAGTGAGTCGTAATGTAGCAGAACCCCCGTTGATTGTTACATAAGAATCTAACTGAGAAGGATTGATTATTGTTGCATTGCCACTAATTACAGACCAAGTTGTAGATACGACAGAATAGTTTGAACTTGGCACCGCAGTTCCTTGAAGTTTATAACTTCCTCCATCGCAAACAAAATCATCATCTCCTGCATCAGCACTTCCTAAAGTAAGATTGCTTACTGCTAGTGGTTCAAAGAAATCTTTTATCGAAGCAGATGGAGCGGTAGATGTTTTTGACTTAACAAAAATAGTTTTTATTTTTAGGCTTGCACAAGGATCAATTGCTCCTAATACTTCCGTTAAATTTACAGCCGACTCTATAAATGTATTTTGAGGGTAACTATTAGTCCCAAACGCAGAATAAGGTACAGTAATTGTGGTTGAATTTCCTGCTGCATAGACTGAATTAGCAGGTAGAGAAGTATAATATGTTTTATATTGCCAAACTCCACTAACTAGAGTCCAACGTTGAATATCGAATTTTGCAACCCCACTTTCAAAATAAACAGTCAGTAAAAAATCACCTTCAGTTCGCCCACCGGTTGAATTAGAAGCGGTTGTTGAAAATCCTGTTGCGGTTTTAGTTAATCCGTCTTGAAGAAATTCAAAGTCAATATAAGCATTTCCACTATTGCTCAAACGATCAGCAGCAAATACAAACCAAACATTGCCATTCGCATCTGTTGTAAAATGAATCAACGCATTGTTCATATCGGTTTTATTGTTTGCAGTCCCTACACTCCACGTCATAGAATTGGGATTATCACTCACTTTGTCTCCACCACCAAAAATATCATCTGTTCCACTATTGTATTCGTCATACAAATGATAGGTACTCTTTGTGTTTAGAGGTGTTCCAGAGTTGGCTAAAACAAATCCGCCAGACCCAGTCCCATCCACCCAATCACCATTGGTTGAATTTGACAAAAGTGAACCATCAATATTAAACCCACCACTTGGCAAGTTTACAGGAGCTATTCCTGGTCCAATTTGAGCGCAAAGCTCTAATGAATAGAGAAATAGAAAGGAGACAAAAAGTCTAGCCAATCGAGTGTATGTTGGTTTCATATTGATTTTTTTAAATCGTTAGAAAAGAAATAATTGGACTATTGTAGAATTGATTTCTTTAGAATCAGTTATCTAAATTTATATATAAGTGATATTTGCATCTAAGTTAATTTGATGAAATGGAAAGCAATAAGTAATCTCTATAAAAGACTTAAATACTCGTTAAAGGGCTCTTTGAATATATTTTGATGATAGTTTTCTTGCTTTTTAGTATTTGATAACCAGAGTAATAATAAAGAGTTAAAATATAGAATTTGTGTACTTATGTTTTGTAAATTGTCTCATGAATGAATGATTTGTTTTCTGAATTGATTAACTAATAATCCCCCCATACAATATGAAAAATTTAATTTTAGTTAGACACGCAAAATCAAGTTGGGCAACACCTACTAAAGATGTTGACAGACCTTTGATTCAGAGAGGAATTTTAGATGCTCATTTAGTTTCCTCTCGTATTATGAGTTATATTCCAAAAACTTTTTTGTTTTGGACAAGTACAGCTAAAAGAGCTTCAGATACCGCTCTAATTTTTGCTCAAAATATTTCTTTTCCTATTGAAAATATTGTTTATAAGGACGATTTATACACTTTTGATGAAAATCAATTAGAGAAAGTAATCAAATCGTGTAATAATCTTTATGAAAGTGTTATTCTTTTTGGACATAATGAGGCTATTACAAATTTTGTTAATAAATTTGGAGATAGTTTTATTCCTAATGTTCCTACATCAGGATTTGTTTCATTACAATTTGAAGTTGATTATTGGAATAAAATAGACAAAGGAAAAATCAAAAAAATAGTATTTCCAAAAGATTTAAAATAAATAATACGTGTTGCAACAAAAATATATAGATAGAGAGAAAAGTTGGTTAGCTTTTAATGCTAGGGTACTACAAGAAGCAGGAGATGAGACAGTACCTCTTTTAGACCGAATGCGATTTTTAGGGATTTTTTCCAATAATTTAGATGAGTTTTTTAGAGTTCGTTTTGCAGCTATTCGCCGATTGACTTTAACAGGAATTTCGGGAGAAAAGTTCTTTAATGGAATTTCAGCACAGCAATTATTAAATGATATTACTGAAATCGTAATTGATCAACAAGCAGAAAGTTTAGACATTTTAAATGATATTGAGGCTAGACTAGAAAAAGAGAATATTTTCACTATCGATGAAAATGATGTTACTGAAGAACAAGAGAATTTCTTAAAAGATTTTTTTGTTCAAAAAGTAAGCCCAGAGTTAGTGACAATTATTTTGAATGATTTAGATCATTTCCCAATTCTAAAAGACACTGCGGGATATTTAGCAGTGAAATTAGTTACTAAGATTCAGAATCAAGAAGAAGATGTTGATGGGAATTCAGAAATTAGATATGCGGTAATTGAACTTCCAAAAACAATTAACCGATTTGTTGTATTGCCTCCAGAAGGTGAAAAACAATATGTGATTATGCTTGACGATGTGATTCGTCTCAACTTAAATAAAATTTTCGATATTTTCGATTACGAAAGTGTTTCAGCTCACATGATAAAAATTACTCGAGATGCTCAGCTAGATATTGATAGCGATATGAGTAAGAGTATGTTAGAAAAAATATCGGCAGGGGTGAAAGACAGAAGAATTGGAGAGCCTGTTCGTTTTATTTATGATCAAACAATTGAGAAAGATACACTTAATTTTTTCTTGACTAATATGAAAATTGACGCCACAGATAGTATTATTCCGGGGGGTAAATATCATAATAGAAGGGATTATATGGATTTTCCAAATCTAGGTAGATTTGATTTGTTGTACAAAACGAATCTGCCGTTGCCTATTCCAGGATTGAGTTTGGACGAAAATATAATGAAAAAAATTGCAGTTAAAGATTATTTGGTCAACGCTCCTTATCAGTCGTATTCGTACGTTATCAAGTTCTTACGTGAGGCGGCTTTAGACCCAAAAGTAACCACCATTAAAATTACGTTGTACCGATTAGCTAAGAACTCTCAAATTATTAGTTCGCTAATTAATGCAGCAAAAAACGGTAAGAAAGTAACGGTTCAAATTGAACTACAAGCTCGTTTTGACGAAGCAAGTAACATTTCTTATGCAGAACAAATGCAAACGGAAGGGATCGAACTTATTTTTGGAATAAAAGGATTGAAAGTACACAGTAAGATTTGTGTTATTGAACGTTTAGAAGGTAAAAAAGTGAAACGTTACGGAATCATATCTACGGGTAATTTCAATGAAGCCACGGCTAAAGTATATACTGATGTAACACTTTTTACTGCTCATCAAAAAATACTAAAAGACGTTTCTAAGATCTTTGATTTCTTCGATACCAATTATAGAGTGCATCGATATAAACATTTGATTGTTTCTCCTCATTACACGAGAGGGCGTTTTCATAAATTAATAGATAGAGAAATTTCTCATGCGCTTGCAGGGAGAAAGACCTACATGAAATTAAAAATGAATAGCCTTTCAGATACTGAGATGATTGATAAATTGTATGAAGCAAGCTGTGCAGGAGTGAAAATTCAACTAGAGGTTAGAGGCATTTGCTCTTTAATTCCAGGTGTGCCTGGCATGAGTGAAAATATTGAAGCTATTAGTATTGTAGATAATTATTTGGAACATTCTAGAATTTACATTTTTGGAAATGCGAGCCAAACGGAAGTTTATATTTCATCTGCTGATATCATGACTAGAAACCTAGACGGTAGGGTTGAAGTTACCTGCCCAATCTATGATACAGAAATCAAACAAGAGTTAATTGATAACTTTGATTTAGGTTGGAAAGGAAATGTAAAAGCCCGATTCCATTCTCAAAAATTAGACAACAAATACCGACAAAGAGGAAATAATCCGGTTTTTAGAGCTCAGTTAGAGACCTATAAATACTATCAAAATAAAGTAATTCAAGAAGAAATTATTTAATTTCTTACACTAAAATTTATTGACCCACACAATCATTTTTGATGTTAAAAATAAAAAAATACGCTGCTATCGATATTGGATCTAATGCCATGCGATTGCTTATTGCTAATATTGTTGAACAAGAGGGGAAAGAAACCCAATTTAGTAAAAGTTCCTTAGTTCGTGTGCCGATTCGTTTGGGACAAGATGCGTTTACTGTTGGTGCCATTTCAGAAGAAAATATCGATAGAATGTGTGATGCTATGAAAGCATTCAGTTTATTAATGAAAGTACATAAAGTAGAGCAATATAAAGCTTTTGCAACTTCTGCTATGCGTGAAGCATATAATGGAAAAGAAGTTACTGAAATCATCAAGAAAAAAGCAGGAGTAAAAATTGAAATTATCGATGGAAAACAAGAAGCGGCTATTATTGCCTCGACTGATTTACATCATTTGTTAAAAACGGATCAAACCTATCTTTTTGTTGATGTTGGTGGTGGTAGTACTGAGTTTACATTATTTTCTAACGGAAAAATGATTGCTTCTCGATCTTTCAAAGCAGGAACCGTTCGTTTATTGAATGATATGGTTCATGAAGTAGTTTGGGATGAAATTGAAAAATGGATTCGAACTAATACAGCAGAATATGATGAAGTAACATTAATTGGTTCAGGAGGAAATATCAATAAGTTATTTAAAATGTCGGGTAAAGCGCAAGAAAAACCTTTGTCTTATATTTATATCAATTCTCAATATGCATTTTTGAATTCCTTGACCTACGAGCAACGTATTACAGAATTAGGACTGAATTCAGACCGTGCCGATGTAATTCTTCATGCTACTCGAATTTATTTGAATGCAATGAAATGGAGTGGAGCTAGAAATATTTATGTGCCTAAAATTGGTTTGGCAGACGGAATTGTTAAAGCTATGTACTACGGTAAAATTTAGAAAAATTGCTTAAGTAATATCCAATCCGAATGTTGTTTTTAATAATTCAATATTCGGATTAATTTGATGTAAACGGTTGTAACGATCTTGATCATTAAAGCTACGTTTACTTTCAAAACTTTCATTTACAATCACTTCTATAGTAATGTCATGGTTGTGTAAATGTCCTTTCAAATAGCCCAATAATCCTAATTTTTCGCTTTCAAAATCCAATTTTGACCCTTCGTTAGGCAATTCAATGGTAATATGCGTTCCATTCAAAACCGGATCATTGATTAGCAATAAAGATTCCATGATTTTGTACCCTTTGTCACCCAAACGCTGTGCATATTTATTCCATTGCAATAACATTTCAGTTTCTGTAAATGGTTCTGTTGGTAAATGAAGCGTCTCTTTTACAAAAGTTTTGGAGTTTTCCTCTAATGCTTTTTTAGCACGAATACTGGATAATGAAAGTGCAGAAACCTTAGGTTCGGATTCGTTTGCGATACTAGGTTGGGCTACCTCAACTATTGGTTCACTAACAGTTATAGGTGTTTCAATTGCCGTAGTAGGTTTTATTTCTTCAATTTCTTGGAGAGAAACCGTCGTATTTTCTGGATTAGTAACGGCAACTTTTTCTGTAGTTTCGACACTTTTAGCTACTTCAACTATAGAATAACCTGAATTTTTAAAATAAGTGGGCGGAATTATAAATTGCTCAACTTTTTTTTTTCCCCATCGAAAGTGATGGAGGCCAATTGCATTAAGCAAAGTTCTACAAGTAGTCGTTGATTTTGACTGACTTTGTATTTTAAATCACAATCATTGGCAATTTCAATTCCTTTCAACAAGAAATTGGCATCACATTTTTGTGCTTGAATACCGTACATCTGCTGAGCTTGTTCTCCGACTTCTAACAAAGATAAAGTTGCAGAATTTTTAGAAACCAATAGATCTCTAAAATGCGAGGCTAAACCGGCCACAAAATGATGTGCGTCAAATCCTTTGGCTAAGATTTCATTGAAAGCTACTAATAATTCTGGGATTTTGTTTTCCAAAATTAAATCGGTTACGTTGATGTAAGTTTCATAATCTAGAACATTCAAATTTTCTGTTACCGCTTGACGAGTCAAATTGGTTCCACAAAAAGAAACTACTCGGTCAAAAATAGACAGAGCATCACGCATTGCACCATCAGCTTTTTGAGCTATGATATGCAAAGCATCGTCTTCAAATTGGACTCCTTGACTAGTGGCTACATCCGCTAAATGTTCTTTAGCATCTTTAACGGTAATTCTTTTGAAATCAAATATTTGACAACGTGATAAAATCGTTGGAATGATTTTATGTTTTTCGGTCGTAGCCAAAATGAAAATAGCGTGTTTTGGAGGCTCTTCTAATGTTTTTAAAAATGCATTAAAAGCGGCAGAAGACAACATGTGCACCTCATCAATAATATAGACTTTGTATTGTCCTGTTTGTGGGGGTATACGCACTTGGTCAATCAAGTTTCGAATGTCATCTACTGAGTTGTTTGAAGCAGCATCCAATTCAAATACATTGAAAGCAAAATCTTCATTCGGATCATCGTAACCTGGTTGATTGATTTTTCGTGCCAAAATACGCGCACAAGTAGTTTTCCCTACACCACGAGGTCCTGTAAATAAAAGGGCAGAGGCCAAGTGATTGTTTTCAATGGCATTCAACAAGGTATTGGTAATGGCCTTTTGTCCCACAACATCTTTAAATGTTTGCGGACGGTATTTACGTGCCGATACTATAAATTGCTCCATTGAAAACGTATTAGAAAGCAAATATAGGATATGAAATTTCAAAAAGCAACAGCTTTTCAACAAATCCCCGATGACTTATCCCCAATTTACTAACAATACATTTACGGTTTTAATCGCATAGAATTAAAAGCGATTGCAAGATCAGTATCTAAATCACTTCCATAAGAAGCTACAAAAACGCCTTTTTTTCCTATATCGGATTTAAGACCATATACCACTGCTTCTTCATCAGGATTTGTATCTCCTTCATAACGATAAATATGTTCAATAGTATAACGATACGGATTTTCTTTGATATCTTCTGTATGAAGATTAAAATCATGAGTAAAACCTTTAGCATTTAATTCGGTAAGTGCCTCAGCTATGGTGGCATAATGATAAATTCGTTCCATGGTATATCGCGTTTAAAATGTGTGTATCATAAAGTTAACTCTTTTATTTTTAAGAACTTGTAAAAGTCTTGTTAAAGAAAAAAATCAATTATGATTTCCCGTAAATAAAGTTGTAAATTTGCCCTGCAGACCGCCTTATCGCCGTCCTGATTCATTAGGAGGGAGGAAAGTCCGGACACCATAGAGAAGCATAGCGGGTAACACCCGTCGGTTCGTCTCGATTTTTCGAGATGGATTAGGACAAGTGCAACAGAAAGTATGTACAGGTAATGCTGTAGTGAAACCAGGTAAACTCTATGCGGTGAAATATCAAGTATATCAGCATTTAAGGGCTTCTCGTCCGTTGTTGAAGGGTAGATAGCTTGAGGCTTGTAGTAATGCAAGTCCTAGATAAATGATAAGGCTCCGTTTTTCGGAGACAGAATCCGGCTTATAGGTCTGCTTTTTTTTGTTTGTAAAGAAAATTATTCTGTTTTCTCTTCAGAAGATGCTATCTCAAAAAAACTAAAAAAAGATCCACCGTAACTTTTCTGAAATGAAAAATGAGGTAAATGTTCCATTTTAGTGTATTTGGAATGTTCAATAATTAACATCCCTTCTTCTTCCAAAAGTCCTTTTTCAAAAACTAAGCTAACTACTTTTTCAAATGTTTTTTGGTCTAAACCGTAAGGAGGATCAGCAAAAATGATGTCGTAAGTCGTTTTGTTTTTTTCAAGGAAAGCAAAAACATCACTTTTGGTAGCAGCAATATTAAAATCAAATTCAGCAGCGATTTGTTTGATGAATTTTACACAACCAAAATCACCATCTACTGAAGTAATTGGCGAACTACCTCTGGAAGCAAATTCGAAGCTAATGTTTCCTGTTCCCGAGAATAAGTCCAATACTTTAAGTCCTTCAAAGTTAAAATGATTATTCAAAACATTGAACAATGCTTCTTTACTCATATCAGTTGTAGGGCGTACAGGAAGGTTTTTGGGAGGAAATATGCGTCGGCCTTTGTATTTACCTGAAATAATTCTCATGAATTGAAAAGTATAAAATGGTTTCTGTTATCCGCTTCTGAAAAATTGTTTTTAGCTTGTAAATCGCTTACATCTAGTAATGACACATTGCGAATGTATTTGTAGGCTAATTGGTAATACTCACTTTCAGTATCAATTTTTCCAATTAATTCTAAAGGAAATTCTTCTGGATTTAAACCCAATTGTTCTGCTGTAAACAAAATGTAATACAAGAAATCTTCAGGAGTAGTATAGTCAAACGAATTGAACAATACAAGTTTTTGGTTTTGCACCACGATGATTTCAAAATGCCCTGAATTGATGTGTACAAACATCTTTTTCTCTGGATTGTTTTTGGACGCGATCAATAATTTGGAAACCAAAATAGTATTGGCATGCTTGTAATCAAAAGTGCCAAATTGGTCAATAAAAAAGTTATTGATATTTACATACGGAATGTAAACAGTGTTCATTTGGCAATTGGCAATTTCGTCAAAAGCAAAAAAATCAGTTTCAAAAACTTTGGTATTGTATTGTAAATAGCTTCCTAAAAAGTTTTCATCAAACAACGGTTCAGGAACAAAGGTGGATAAATTGTTATTGTGAATTATTAGAATTTCATCATACGACTCCTTTAATTCTGGATAATCACTAAAAGCATCGGCAAACAAATCTTCGGTTTTAGTAGCCTTATGAAAGGTGTCAAAATGCACTTCGTTAAAAGAAGTAATGGTGTTGTTCAACGTGTCTAAACAACAAAAAGAAAGTCCGTTCAAGGCAACTTGAATAGATAATTTTTTATACTTTTTTTCGGTGATGTTTGTATTCATACGTTTTTTTCAACAATGCAAACATACGAATAACAATAGCAAAAATCAACTTCAATGGCAATTTCAATATTCAATGTCAAAATGAATCGCAATGTTAAACTAAAGTTGATTTTTGAAATTGAACTTGATTTTTGAAATTGTGATTGATTTTTGTCATTCCAATTGCTTACTTTGCAATCAAATTAATCGTAATGAACTCCTCCCTGTTTTACAGTCTTTTAAAGAAAAAATTTCCGTTTGAACCCACTTACAAACAGGATATTTTTTTTCAAAAGATTGCTATTTTCTTAACTGAAATGGAAAACAATACCATTTTTGTATTGAAAGGATATGCAGGAACAGGAAAAACTACGGTCATTTCTACGATTGTCAATAACTTAATTGAGATTAATAAAAAATATGTTTTGCTTGCGCCAACAGGCCGTGCAGCTAAGGTGATTGCCAATTATTCGAATAAACCTGCTTTTACCATTCATAAAAAAATCTATTTTCCTAAGAAATCTTCAGGTGGAGGCGTTTCGTTCACTTTGCAACCTAATAAACATAAAAATACCATTTTCATAGTTGATGAGGCTTCCATGATTTCAGACGCTAATTCAGATTCAAAATTATATGAAAACGGCTCTTTATTGGATGATTTGATTTCGTATGTATATTCAGGAACCAACTGTAAAATGATTCTGTTGGGAGACACTGCCCAGTTGCCTCCAGTGAATTTGGACATCAGTCCAGCCTTGGATACACATACTTTGGCAGTGCATTATGACAAAGAAATCGAGTCTATTGAATTAGATGAAGTGATGCGTCAGGAAGAAAGTTCAGGGATTTTATTTAATGCGACTGAACTTCGCGAATTATTAAAAGATAGTTTTATTAACGAATTTCAATTTGATGTGCGTAAGTTCAAAGATATTGTTCGTTTAGTAGACGGTTACGATATCCAAGATGCAATTCATTCAGCTTATAGTAATTACAGTATTGAAGATACCGCATTTATTGTTCGTTCGAATAAAAGAGCCAATCAATACAACGAACAAATTAGAACTCGAATTTTAGACAGAGAAAGCGAATTGTCAACGGGAGATTTTTTGATGGTGGTAAAGAACAATTACTTTTGGCTAAAAGATTCGGATGAAGCCGGTTTTATTGCCAATGGCGATATCATTGAAGTGTTGGAAATATTTGGCATTCAAGAATTGTATAGTTTTAAGTTTGCCAAAGTTAAAATCCGAATGGTAGATTATCCCAACCAAAAACCTTTGGAAACGGTTTTGCTTTTGGATACGATCAAGAGCGAATCGCCTTCGTTGACGTATGAAGAGTCCAATAGTTTGTACCAAGAAGTGCTAAAAGATTACGAAGGTGAAACTAAATACAAGCAATTTCAAAAGGTGAAAAATAACGAGTATTTCAATGCATTACAAGTTAAATTCTCCTATGCAATAACCTGTCATAAATCGCAAGGAGGACAGTGGAATACGGTTTTTATCGAGCAACCCTATTTGCCAGACGGAATAAATAGCGATTATATTCGGTGGTTGTATACCGCCATGACAAGGGCTAAAAATAAATTATATTTGATTGGTTTTAAAGACGAAAATTTTGTGGACTAATTTAAAACGATAATTATGCAAAATTTAAACGATTTACACACTGTATCTGGAAGTTTCTCAACTACCGATAAAATGCCGGTTTTGTTTTTAGGACACGGAAGTCCGATGAATGCCATTGAAGAAAATCAGTTTGTGGCTGGTTTTCGAGATTTAGCAAAATCACTGCCGCAGCCCAATGCTATTTTGTGTATTTCGGCACATTGGTATACTAAAGGAACTAAATTAACCGCTATGGAAATGCCAAAAACCATTCATGATTTTGGTGGTTTTCCACAGGAATTATTTGAGGTACAATATCCTGCTAAAGGGAGTCCTGAATTGGCTTTGGAAACCAAAGAATTACTACTACCTACAGAGGTCGAATTAGATGATACTTGGGGGTTAGATCACGGTGCTTGGAGTGTAATTAAACATTTATATCCCGAAGCAAATATCCCTGTTATTCAGTTGAGTATTGATTATTCGAAGCCGCCAGAATATCATTTTGAATTGGCTAAGCAACTAAGTGATTTGAGATATAAAGGTATTCTAATTGTAGGAAGTGGTAATATTGTTCATAATCTACGATTAGTGGATTACCCTAATTTCGACAAAGACAATTATGGCTATGACTGGGCAATTGAGGCTCGAGAAGTAGTTAATAATTATTTATTAGATGCTAATTTTAAACCATTACTAGAGTATGAAAAACAGAGTAAAGCCCTGCGATTAGCTATTCCAACACCAGAGCATTTTTTACCCTTAATTTATACCTTGGGATTAAAAGATAAAAAGGATAAATTGCATTTATTTAATGATAAATTAGTAGCTGGTTCTTTGAGTATGACTTCAGTAAAAATGATGTAAAAGGATAAACTCAATAAATTAATTAAATTTGCATCTGATTTGATACTATTAATGTTTTAACCCAAGTAATGAAAATAATAGCCGTTATACCCGCACGTTACGCTTCAACCCGATTTCCAGCCAAATTAATGCAAGATTTGGGTGGAAAAACAGTGATTTTAAGAACTTACGAAGCGGCTATTACTACCAAGCTGTTTGATGATGTTTTTGTGGTAACTGATTCCGATATCATTTTTGAAGAAATTGTTTCCAATGGAGGTAAGGCTATCAAGAGTATCAAAGAACATGAGTCAGGGAGCGATCGAATTGCCGAATCGGTTCAGAACTTAGACGTTGATATCGTAGTCAATGTGCAAGGTGACGAGCCTTTTATAGATATAGACCCTTTACAGAAAGTAATTGAGGTATTTAAGAACGATGCGGCTAGACAGGTTGATTTAGCCTCTGTAATGCGTGAAATTACCAATGAAGAGGATATCAATAATCCTAATAATGTCAAGGTAGTGGTAGATCAAAATGACTTTGCCTTGTATTTTTCCCGTTCGGTGATACCCTATCCAAGGGAGAAAAATGTAGGTGTGCGCTATTTTCAACACATTGGAATTTATGCTTTCAGAAAACAAGCACTATTAGATTTTTATAGTTTGCCAATGAAATCATTGGAAGCCTCAGAAAAATTAGAACAATTACGTTATTTAGAATTTGGAAAACGTATCAAAATGGTCGAAACCACCCATATTGGCATTGGAATCGATACTCCGGAGGATTTAGAGAAAGCACGGCAACTTTTAGAACATTAACTCAGAGCTATCCTTGAATAAAATTTGTTTCAATAAAAATAAAATCCATGCAGTATGAGAACATTTTTAAAGCGAGTAGTAACTCAGACGATTTTACGAAACAAGAAAACAAATCATTTTACGGCAAAAAGTTTCTCTGATTATCAGTTAGCAAAAGCTTATCGAATTTTGTTAATTCTGGTGAATCGAGCATGGAAAGATTTTGTTTTAATTACGATAGGTATTTTCTCGGCAGCGTTTGGTTTTAAAGGTTTTTTGTTAACAAATCATTTTATTGATGGTGGCGCAACGGGTATCTCATTATTGATCTCGGCTATTACTAAAGTACCATTGCCTGTTCTTATTATTGTTGTAAATATTCCTTTTGTTTTTTTAGGCTATAAAGTAGTAGGGACAAAATTTGCAATAAAAACCGCAATTGCTATTACAGGTTTGGCTTTGGTTTTAGCTACGCTTACTTTTCCAAAGGTTACCAACGATAGTTTATTAGTAGCTGTTTTTGGAGGGCTGTTTCTTGGAGCAGGTATTGGTTTTGCAGTTAGAGGAGGTGCTGTAATTGATGGAACAGAAGTTTTAGCAATTTATTTAAGTCGAAAATTTGGGACTACTATTGGCGACATTGTCATAGTAATTAATGTGGTTATATTTTCAGCTGCTGCTTACTGCTTGAGTGTGGAAATTGCGTTGTATTCAATGATTACATATTTGTCAGCTTCTAAAACATTAGACTTTATAGTAGAAGGGATTGATGAATATATTGGAGTTACAATTATTGTATCTAATACAGAAGAAATTAGACAAATGATAATTGAAAAAATGGGAAGAGGAGTCACAATTTACAGTGGAAAGAAAGGGTATGGAAAACATGGCGAAACAAAAGATGCCGATATTCTGTATACTGTTGTAACTCGTTTAGAATTACACCGATTGAATATTGAAATTGAAAAAATTGAACCTGGAGCATTCATTGTAATGAACAGTGTAAAAGACACAAAAGGGGGTATGATAAAAAAGCGTCCCTTACATTAATTTGAATTGTCGTGATCAAAATAGCCAGTAGCTTTTACTTTGGTTGAAAAGAAATTCAAAAAAAGAATAATGAAGAATAAGAACAATAAGGCTTGTGTACTTACTAAGAATTTACCTGTTGTCTCAACGGGATAAAAATCTCCATATCCTATTGAAGAAGAAGTGATTATACTAAAGTAGATTGCGTCAAACCAATTTTGAAAAGGTTTGTTTAGGTAGTTTCCACACGAGTAAAAAACGGCATAGGCGAATACAATTTCCAAATAATTAAAAAACAACAAGAGCATTGATCTTCTATAAGAGCGTGGTCTCGAGAATAAATCAGAGGCAAAAATCAAGGTTGGAATATAGAAAATGGTTTCCAAAAACACATATGTCATGAGTATAATAACCCATCGGTACTGTTGCCATTGGTTAATTAATATCACTACAGGAAAAACGACTTTTAGTAAAATATAAAAATCAGTAGCTAAGTCTTGGTATTCAATGCCTTTTTTTCTAGAAAAATACTTGATGTAAATACCTGGAAATAGTAATTGAGAAGAAGAAAGTAATAAACGAAAAATCTTCTCTATGCCATTATCATCTTGATGATCGTTATTCCAAATAGACTGTATGTTCCGAATTCTTTTTTGAAAGGGATTAAACTCGGCTTGTTTTCCATTAGATGATTTTCCTAAAAATAATTTTCTGACCGTTTTTCTCATTTGTCTTAGAAAGAATTACATACAAGTTAGTGAAAAAATATCAATTAATTTTTTCAATCAAGATTAATTCATTGTGAATTTCAACTCGAGGAATTGTTTTTATCCTAAAATTCGGTTGGTAAAATTCGTTACAATATTTTATATTTCTTTTATTTTCATTTTTATTTAAAACCATAGTATTGAATACTATAAAACCTTTATTTTGAAGTAAAGCACAAAGTCTTTCTGTAAAGAAATTTTCAAACAAAAAACCAGGCATTTTAGTATCTTGAAAAATATCAACAATGATTAAGTCGTATTTTTCATGTGCTTGCAATACAAATTCAAAAGCATCTGCTATAACAATAGTGAGATTTGGAATTTTATTCAAATGAAAATAAGAATTAGCGACTTTGATAATTTCAGGATCAATTTCGACTCCTGTAATTGTGCCTTTAAATCGAATTTCTTCGTTTAAGGTTTTTATGACACTGCCACCTGCGACGCCCAAAACCAGAATTTTTTTCATGCTTTTGATTTGGCGAAAGCCAATCTTTTTTAATCCCAATCGTAAAATACGTTGTAAACTTCCGTAGGAATAGTTTGTATTCTCAGAGTCCATCACTAACTCACCATTAGTCCAAGTAACTTCAATAGATTTACTCCAACCTGATTTGGTTTTGTATATCGTAATAGGAATAAGATAGCTCAGAAATTTGCGTATCATAATGTGGGGATTTATTCAAAAATAAGATTTTAATTGTTTTTATTTGCAATAAATTAGTAAAAGAATGAAGAAGCAGTTCTATAAATGGTTGTTTTTTAAAATCATGGGATGGAAGATAGTAGGGACAATTAGTCCTGAAATAAAAAAATGTGTTATGATGGTACTACCACATACCAGCGCGCACGATTTTTATTTAGGGATTTTTACTCGAGGAATTACTGGTTTAGAAATGAACTTTGTTGCTAAAAAAGAATTGTTTCGTTTTCCGTTTGGGTACTATTTTAAATATATGGGTGGCGCACCGTTAGATAGATCGGGTGGCTTGAATAAGGTAGATTCAATTGCAGCAATCTTTGATGAAAAAGACACATTCCGTTTAGCTGTTGCTCCTGAAGGAACTCGTAAATATGTGAGTGAACTTAAAACGGGATTCTATTACATCGCCTTAAAAGCAAATGTTCCTATAATCTCTGTAGCTTTTGATTTTGGCAAAAAAGAGGTTCGATTCGGACAACCATTCCAGCCTTCTGGAAACTTAGAAGTAGATTTAAAACTACTTGATCGACACTTTGTAGGCGTCACGGGAAAAATACCGGAATACGGCTATCGTGTTGAATAATCTTAATTCGGCTTAAATACTTTAAAAGTTCCATCTTTATAAAAGAAAACAATTTTTTCTACTTCATTTGAAATAGATTGGTGGAGTTGATTTGTTTTTTTTACCTCTACAGCAGGTGTTGTTGTTTTTGCTTCAGGAATATTTGAAAATAAATTTCCACTAATAGGTTCTGAATTTAAAATAGCAGGAGGGGTTTCAATAGTGTTATTGTTGCCAATCGTTTTTGGAAAACTTCCTTTTCCATTTAATATCCAATACAAATCTACCTCAGGAAAAATTTCTAAAATTTTAAGAATAAAATCCAAACTCGGTTTGTTTCGTCCTGATAGTAGGTGTGACAGACTAGAGCGTTGTACTCCAATTTTATCTGCAAAAGAAGATGCTTTTAAGTTGTAATATTCCAAAAGTGTCTCTAGTCTTTTTACGAAATCGTCGATGTTTACCATTGTAGAATAGGTTAAAAATTCATTTGTTTACAAATGTAATTAAAAGTAGAGTAACTATGAATAAAATAGTATGTAAACAAATAAAATAATCGGTATTTAATTCAATTTTAAATTGATATAAATTAATTTAAAATATTGATTATCAATTTTTAATTATATTTTTAAAATTTGTTTACAGTAAGCAATTTAAGTTGTTTCAAAACAGACTTGAAAACCTCTTTTTTCGTTTACAGAATTAAATTTAATGCCGTAGTGTTAGTTTACAATTGTAAATACAAAGATGTTTACTTTTGTAAAATCAAATTATGAACTATGAATTTAGAAGCGTTATTTGTTCAAAATAAAGAACAATCTATCCAAGGTCGATATATTACATTAGAACATATTGAACCGATTTTAAAAAGACTAAATACAGCAAATCAATTGCAAGAAATTGGAAAATCTGTTTTAGGGAAATCAATATATGAATACCAAATTGGACATGGAGCAACCCGAATTTTTCTTTGGTCTCAAATGCATGGAAATGAAAGTACAACCACTAAGGGGCTTTTTGATTTTTTAAACTTACTACACAGCGGAACTGATTTGGCAAAACAATTTTTAAATGAGTTTACTTTTTGTTGGATTCCAATGTTAAATCCTGACGGAGCTACTTTATATACCCGTGCCAACGCTAATGCGGTTGATTTAAATCGCGATTCTCAAGATTTGACACAGCCAGAGAGTAGGGTGTTGCGCGCTACATTCGAGCGATTTAAACCTGATTATTGTTTTAACCTACACGATCAGCGCACTATTTTTGGTGTGGCTACAACTGGTAAGCCAGCTACGATGTCGTTTTTAGCACCATCCTATAATGAAGAACGAGACGTTAATGAGTCAAGATTAAAAGCGATTAATGTTATCGCTGGAATCAATCAGGTATTGCAACAGTTTATACCAGGTCAGGTGGGGCGCTTTGATGATTCGTTCAATATTAATTGTATTGGAGATACGTTTCAGTATTTGGGAGTTTCGACTATTTTGTTTGAAGCGGGGCATTTTCCGAATGATTATGAAAGAGAAGAAACCAGAAAATACGTATTTTATTCACTAGTGTCTGCTTTTAATGTAATTTGCGAAAACGATATAGTTAGCAATAGAATCGAAGAATATTTGAATATTTCACAAAATAATCCAGTTTTTTGTGATTTTTTGTATAAAAATGTCAAAATAAATTATGATGGTAAGGAAAAAATCATCAATTTTGCGTCACAATACAAAGAAGAATTGATTGACGGTCAAATTTGTTTTAATGCTTATATTAATCAAATTGAAGATTTAGAAAATCGTTTCGGTCATTTGGAGTATGATGCTCAAGGAGCTGTTTATACGGATGATTATGATAATATTCCTAAATTAGATCAAAAAGCCAATTTTTATTTAAATAAAAACGTAGAATTTGTTAATGGGTTGATAAAAAAGTAATTTTATTGTCTATTGTTTGGTTTTTATGTATATTTTTACACTTTGTTTTAGATAATTAATAATATTAACTGAAAAAAATTATGAGTAAGTTTCGTTTAGATGAAGTAGATCACCAGATTTTAGATATGTTGATTGACAACACTAGAGTTCCATTTACGGATATTGCCAAAAAATTATTGATTTCTGCAGGGACAGTCCATGTTAGAGTAAAAAAGATGGAAGATGCTGGAATCATTATGGGTTCTTCTCTTGTGCTCGATTATGATAAATTAGGATACTCTTTCATTGCTTATGTTGGTGTTTTTCTAAATAATACTTCTCAGACCAAATTTGTTTTAGAACGAATTAATGAAATTCCTTTTGTAACGGTTGCTTCTGTAACTACAGGTAAATTCAATATCTTTTGTAAGATTAGAGCTAAAGATACTAAACATGCTAAGGATGTAATCTTTATGATTGATGATATTGATGGAGTATACAGAACGGAAACTATGATTTCATTAGAAGAAAGTATCAACGATAAGAAACGTTTGATGCATACTATCTTCAAAAACATGTAATACTTGACGCTATATATACCATATAACCTCAAGTTTGTTCTTGGGGTTTTTTTTATGCCAATTGAATTAAATACAACAACTAACTATACCAAAACCTATGTATACGCTTCCTAAAATTGAACGTTTTAATCAAGATGTACTTTCTAAGTATCACATTTATAATAGTGTGTTTATTACTTTGCCTTTTGATTCTATTGACAATACAGGTGTTTTACTTCCTTTATTTACAGATGTTTGTGATACGGGTTTTAAAAAGCAAGAAACACCGGGTGAAATAGTAGAGTTTTTTACAAAAAAATACCTGCACACTGATTCAGAATCGGATAAGATTAATTTAATGTTTCGTTTTATTCAATATATTGAAAGACAAATTGTACTTTTTGATGCAATTGAAGATGCAGCTTTTCCAGCTGTGAACAATATGGAGGGTAGAGGATCGTTACGTGATATTAAAGAAAAAGCAGATGATAAAAATAGTCAAGAAGAATTGACTGAGTTTTTAGAAAACTTTAATGTTAGGACTGTTTTGACGGCACATCCAACGCAATTTTATCCAGGTGCAGTTTTGGGTATTATCAACGACTTAACCGAAGCAATTCGTAATAATAATTTATTAGGGATTAAGCAGTTGTTAGCGCAATTGGGAAAAACCCCTTTTATACAGAATGAAAAACCAAATCCGTATGATGAAGCGGTAAGTTTGATTTGGTATCTTGAAAACGTTTTTTATGAAACGGCAGGAGAGATGGTTCATTATTTAGAAAAGAATTTATTCAATGGGAATTCCATTAATAATCCACTAATTAAATTAGGTTTTTGGCCAGGTGGAGACCGTGATGGAAATCCGTTTGTAACCACTGAGATTACTCTTAAGGTTGCCGACCGTTTACGTACTTCAATTTTGAAATGTTATTATGTTGAGATGAGAAATTTGAAGCGTAAACTAACATTTCCAGGTGTTGATACTTTGGTTTCTGAATTGGAGCAAAAATTGTATCGTTCTGTGTTTTATTCTAAAGGCGAAATTTTCATTACGCTAGATGAATTTAGAAAGCAACTAAAAAAGATTAGATCAATCATTATAGAACAACACCAATCGCTATATGTAGATCAGTTGGATGCTTTATTAATTAAAGTGAATTTATTCGGCTTTCATTTTGCAACTTTAGATATTCGTCAGAATAGTAAAATTCATGACGCTGTTTTTAAAGATATTGTGACATATTATTTAAAGTCTGGTTCGTCTATTTTTCCAGCCAATTATTTTGAACTAACTGAAAAAGAAAAATTTGATGTTTTATCTAATGTGTCAGGCGATTTAGATCCAGCTGCATTTGAGAATGAAATGACCAATTCTACTTTAGGATCTATTCAAGCCATTAAAACAATTCAACAAAACAATGGAGAATTCGGTTCTAATCGTTATATAATAAGTAATAACGAAAGTGCCTTAAATGTAATGGAAACCTTTGCTCTTTTTAAATTGAGTAATTGGGAAGCGCCTTCAGTTGATATTATTCCGTTATTTGAATCGGTTGACGATTTGCAAAATGCGCATGAGATTATGGAGAAGTTGTATACTAATCCAGCTTACGCCAAGCATTTGAAAGAAAGAAATAATAAGCAAACTATCATGCTAGGTTTCTCTGATGGAACTAAAGATGGTGGGTATTTAATGGCGAATTGGAGTATTTATAAAGCAAAAGAATCACTTACTGAAATCTCAAGAAAATATGGAATAAAAGCCATTTTCTTTGACGGTAGAGGTGGGCCTCCTGCTCGTGGTGGAGGAAAAACACATAAATTCTATGCTTCTTTAGGTCCAAAAATTGAAAATAACGAAATTCAAGTTACTGTTCAAGGTCAAACGATTAGTTCTAATTTTGGAACTTTAGACTCTTGTCGTCATAATTTAGAAAACCTTTTGAGTGCTGGTGTTACAAACCAAGTTTTTGCAAAAGGAAGAAATGAATTGACATTAGATGAGAAAGCTATTCTAGATCAATTGGCTGAATTAGGGTATGAGAAGTATTTGAGTTTTAAAAATCACCCAAAATTCATTCCGTATTTGGAACAAATGAGTACTCTGAAATATTATGCTAAAACGAATATAGGTAGTCGTCCGTCAAAAAGAAGTAAGTCTGAAACTTTAGATTTTGCTGATTTAAGGGCGATTCCATTTGTAGGTTCTTGGAGTCAGTTAAAACAAAATGTACCTGGATTCTTTGGTGTTGGGACTGCTTTAAAACATTTTGAAGAGACCAATCAATGGGATAAAGTACAAGATTTGTATGACGGTTCCTTGTTCTTTAAAACCTTGTTGGAAAATAGTATGATGTCATTGGCTAAATCATTTTTCCCATTGACTGCTTATATGAGTAAAGATCCTGAGTTTGGAGAGTTCTGGCAAATTATTTATAATGAATTTTTGGAAACCAAACGTTTGTTATTAAAAATTGCAGGTCATAAAGAATTAATGGAAAATTACCCTGATGGTAAAGCTTCTATTGATATTAGAGAACGTATTGTATTGCCTTTGTTGACAATACAACAATATGGATTAACTCGAATTAATGAGTTGATGAAACAAAAAAATCCAGATGAGAAGTTAATTAAGGTGTACGAAAAAATCGTGACTCGCTCTCTTTTTGGGAACACAAATGCAAGTAGAAACTCAGCTTAATTTATTAGTATGAGAACAAGTCAGTTGTCTGAAAGTGAATATTCAATATTTAATGCTACTTATATCAAAGCGGCAGGAGAAGTTGCTTTAATTGAAGAATTAGAGATTTGTTTGCATGACTTTATTCGATTTGTGCAAAACATTCCGATGGATAAGTTTGATTATCGTTATGCTGAAGGTAAATGGACTATCAAAGAAATTATTCAGCATATTATTGATACAGAACGAATATTTGCCTATCGTGCTTTGCGAATTTCGAGAAATGATAGCACACCTTTGCCAGGTTTTGACGAAAATATTTTTGCTCAAAATACAGCAGGTAATGCGAGAAGTCTTCAGGATTTGTTGACAGAATTATCAGCCGTTAGGCATTCTAATTTGTTGCTTTTTAAAAGTTTTTCTGAAGATCAATTGAAAAGAGTAGGTATCGCTTCTGAAAATCCGATTTCTGTTCGAGCCATAGGTTTTATGCTAATTGGTCACCAAAAGCAACATCAAAAAGTATTTGAAGAACGCTATCTATAAAATAAAGAAATAGTATACAACTAAAAAAGGCTATCTATGAAAACAGATAGCCTTTTTTGTGTAGTAGAATTAATAATTATTCGTCATCTTCCTCTTCGTCGTCTGCGATATCTTCAAAGTCTTTATCATCTTCGTCATCATCTCCATCTTCCGGATCGCTGTCTGGTTTGTCTAGATTTTCCTCTTCTGATTCGTCATCACTATCATCTTCGTCTAGTTCAAGTCCTTTGATTGGAGCTACCACTTCGTCGATGATCACATCATCTTCATCATAGTTTTCAATTCTGTCTGAAAGCTTGGTACTTACTTTTACTAAATAAATAGTGTCTTCAGTTCGAACTTCTACTGCTTCTACCAATTCGTTTTTTGCATTTTTAAAACGGATAATGTCTGAATCATCATAACCATCAGGAAATTTCTCAACTAATAAATTTAAAATTTCGTTGGTAAGTTTTGCGTAATCAACAATTACTCTTTTCATAAAGTTGTGTATTCTATAAGTCTAATAAATAAGCAAAAATTAAAGGTGCTACAATGGTAGCATCGGACTCGATAATGAACTTTGGAGTGTTGATGTCCAATTTACCCCAAGTTATTTTTTCATTTGGAACAGCTCCAGAGTACGAACCGTAACTGGTTGTAGAGTCTGAAATCTGACAGAAATAGCTCCAGAAAGGAATGTTGTGCATTTCCATATCTTGGTACAACATTGGTACCACACAAATAGGAAAATCTCCTGCAATACCACCACCAATTTGGAAAAACCCAATTCCGTTAGCGCTATTTTTTGGATACCAATCTGCTAAGAAAGTCATGTACTCAATTCCGGACTTCATAGTAGAGGCTTTCAATTCTCCTTTGATTACATACGAAGCAAAAATATTACCCATAGTACTATCTTCCCAACCCGGAACGATAATAGGCAAGTTTTTTTCTGCTGCTGCGTACATCCAACTATCTTTTAAGTCAATTTCGTAGTATTCTTCAAGAACACCAGAAAGTAACATTTTATACATGAATTCATGTGGAAAATAACGTTCTCCTTTATCGTCAGCGTCTTTCCAAATTTTATAAATGTGTTTTTGCAAACGACGGAAAGCTTCGTGTTCTGGAATACAAGTATCAGTTACACGGTTTAATCCTCTTTCCAATAAATCCCATTCGTCTTGTGGAGTTAAATCACGGTAGTGAGGCACCCTTTCGTAATGAGAGTGTGCTACTAAGTTCATGATATCTTCTTCAAGGTTGGCTCCTGTACAAGAAATAATTTGCACTTTGTCTTGACGAATAATTTCTGCAAAAATCTTCCCGATTTCAGCGGTACTCATGGCTCCAGCCATACTTACCATCATTTTAGCTCCATTAGCTAATTGCTGTTCGTAAGCCTTTGCGGCATCAACTAAAGATGCAGAATTAAAGTGCAAGTAATGCTTTTCAATAAACTGACTGATTGGTCCTTTGCTCATTTTTTTAAATTTAATACTTAAAAATTCAAAGTTGTAGTTGATGGTATAATCAAATATAACAAATTTTTAAATTTCTTATTGTGTGTATAATTATTTTTTGTTGTAACCTAATATTTTTAAAACATCGTCCGAAGTTTGTTGCTCTGAATATACTTCGGTAGCCAAAATACCATTTTCGTCTCGATCAATTAAGATGTGTTTTGGTTGTGGAATCAAACAGTGATGTAATCCGCCATAACCTCCTATCGTTTCTTGGTACGCACCGGTGTTGAAAAAACCAATGTAGAGTGGTTTTTCTTTATTGTATTTTGGTAAATAGATGGCATTCATGTTTTGCTCGGAATTGTAATAATCATCACTGTCACAAGTCAAACCTCCTAATAAAACTCTTTCGTAAGTATCATTCCAACGATTGACAGCCAACATAATAAAACGTTTGTTTATTGCCCAAGTATCCGGCAGAGTAGTGATGAATGACGAATCAATCATATTCCATTTCTCTCTATCGTTTTGTTGTTTTTGATACAAAATTTGGTAAATCGCACCGCCACTTTCACCAACAGTAAAGGAACCAAATTCAGTAAAGATATTAGGAACAGCTACTTCAGCTTCGTCACAAGCGATTTTAATTTGATTGATAATTTCATCAATCATGTATTGGTAATCGTATTCAAATGTTAATGAATTTTTGATAGGAAATCCACCACCAATATTTAATCCATCAAGTGTAGGACACTCCTTTTTTAGGGCTACATATACTTTGATACATTTTACTAATTCGTTCCAATAGTAAGCATTATCGTTGATACCCGTATTAATAAAAAAGTGCAACATTTTAAGTTCCAATTTTTTATTTTCCTTGATTTCTTTTTTGTAGAAAGGCACAATATTTTTATATCCAATACCTAAACGTGACGTGTAAAACTCAAATTTTGGTTCTTCCTCAGCGGCAATACGAATTCCGATTTTGAATTTTCCTTTAATTTGCGCTTGAAGCAAATCCAATTCTTCGTAATTATCGATAATTGGAATTGTATTCTTGTGTCCAGTATTGATTAAACGAGCAATATTTTCAACATATAAATCTCTTTTGAATCCATTACAGATTACATAGGTACTTTTGTTGATTTTACCGTTTTCCAAAAGATTTTCTACAATGTTGATATCAAATGCAGAAGAGGTTTCAATATGAATGTTGTTTTTGAAAGCCTCATTCATAATGTATTCAAAATGAGAACTCTTAGTACAATAACAATAATAATACTTTGCCTCATATTTATTCTTTTCCATTGACTTACGAAACCAAGCTTTGGCTTTGTTAATATTATTGGAAATTTGAGGGAGGTAAGTAAACTTTAATGGAGTTCCGTATTGTTCCACCAATTTCATCAAATCAATGTTGTGAAACTGAAGGTTGTCTTTGTTTAAAGTAAATTCTTCTTGAGGGAAGTAATACGTTTGATTGATTAAGTCGAAATATTTTGTATTCATTTAGTTGTCAGAATTTTAGATTAAATATAGTTTAAATAATAATTAAACTAAAATTCAAACTCGAATATTAGCATACACAATTTGAAGTTTTTCATTTTCGGCTTTTAGGTATTGGAAAATGTCAAAACTAAAACTTCCTTTGAAAGAATTTAAACGTTTCCATATCCTTAAAAAGGGGCGGTCGTTTAAGTAAAAGTATATTGTGTTTTGATTCGTTTTCATCGAGGCAAATGTAAAAAAATATATATACGAAATGCAATCCTTTTAACTAAAAAAAAGATTATGATTTGTAGTCTTGAAATGCACTAAGAATCAATTCATTTTCAACCAATTGATTGATTTTTATAGCGCCAATTCCTTCGATTAATGCAAATTGAATCGTACCAAATTCATTTTTCTTATCATGAATTAATAAATCAAGTATGGGTTGGATGTCATTTTCTTCAAAAGTAATGTCATCGTAAATTGCTTTAATAGCTGATTTTATTAGATGATATTCGGCCTCGGTGATTAAATTTTTATGCCACGAAATATAACTTTCTAAAATCATTCCAATGGCAATTGCTTCTCCGTGAAGTAATGTAGTTTTATTTTCGTTTTCTAAAAAGTAACTTTCAATAGCGTGTCCTAATGTATGTCCGAAATTTAAGGCTTTACGGATGTTTTTCTCCGTAGGATCTTGCATTACAATTTCATTTTTAATCGCAACAGAACGATGAATTAAGCCGTCTAAATCGTTAAAATCAATACTACTTAGGTCTAAAAATTGTTTCCAATAGTTTTTGTCAAAAATTAAACCGTGTTTTAACATTTCGGCTAAACCAGAACGCATCTCGTTTTGAGGAACTGTTTCAAGATATTGCGTATCAATTAAAACCATTAACGGAACGTTGATTACGCCAATTTGGTTTTTTAAATTACCTAAATCTACTCCTGTTTTTCCTCCAACAGAGGCATCAACCATTGACAATAGCGTAGTAGGAATATGAATAAAATCCACTCCTCTTTTGAATGTGGAAGCAACAAATCCGCCTAAATCAGTCACAACACCACCTCCTAAATTGATTACCAGACTTTTTCTGTCAGCTCCCAGCTCGGTTAGAACTTTCCAAACTTCGATACAGGTATCAATGTTTTTATTGATTTCACCTGCTTCAAATTCTATGATTTCAATGGTCAAATCAGTTTCTAGGTAAGGTAAAAATTTATGCAAACAATAGTTATTCGTATTGCTATCTGTTATGATAAACAGATTTGAATACTTAGTTGCTTTCAAATGTGAGTTTAAGGCTTTATAGCCTTTTTCATTGAAATGAACAGGGTAATTGTTGGCTTGAATTGTTTGCATTGTGTTGTTTTAATTGAGAACGCAAAATAAGGGATTTTTTGATTAATAGTATTGAAAACTCTCTCTATATTTGTAAAAAAATATAACAATTAATGGAAAATATATTCAATAATACACAAATTGCGTTCGCTTTAAAAACCGATACGGAGTTGGATAGAGCCTATTTTTTATTCAAAATGATTGACAATGAGCCACTTGTTCGTATTGGAACAGCGGTAACTAATTTTGCAATCAAAGCGCATTTACCAGTAGAAGGTTTGATTAGAGCAACTGTTTTTGATCATTTTTGCGGAGGTGTTAATGAGAACGATTGCCTTTCGGTAGTAGATAAAATGTTTACCAAAGGCGTTTCGTCTGTGTTGGATTATTCTGTAGAAGGGAAAGAAGAAGAAGCGCAGTTTAATGCTGCATTAGCCATGACCTTAAAAACAATTGAATTTGCTAAAGAACGCCAAGCTATTCCTTTTGCTGTTTTTAAACCAACAGGTTTAGGTCGATTGGATTTATATGAAAAAGTGGGATCAAAAGCAACTTTGACGTCTTCAGAAAAAGAAGAATGGGCTAGAGTAGTAGATCGTTTTGATTTGGTTTGTAAAACCGCTCATTATAAAGACGTCGCTTTATTGATTGATGCCGAGGAAAGTTGTATGCAAGACGCTGCGGATGATTTGGTTGCTAAAATGATGCAGAAGTACAATAAAGAAAAAACAATTGTTTTCAATACTTTGCAAATGTACCGTTGGGATCGTTTGGATTATTTGAAAAAATTACACGAAAAAGCCCAACAAGAGGGATTTTATATCGGAATGAAACTAGTACGTGGTGCGTATATGGAAAAGGAAAATGCAAGAGCAGAAGAAAAAGGATACCCTACGCCAATTTGCGCTTCAAAAGAAGCAACAGATAAAAACTACGATGCAGCTGTTTTGTATATGATAGAACATTTAGATACCATGGCTATTTTTGCAGGAACGCATAATGAATCCAGTTCGTATACTTTAATGAAGTTAATGCAAGAAAGAACTATCAAAACGAATGACGAACGCATTTGGTTTGGACAATTGTACGGAATGAGTGATAATATTAGTTATAATTTGGCAGCTCACAGATACAATGTAGCTAAATATTTGCCTTTTGGTCCAGTTAAAGATGTGATGCCGTATTTGATTCGCCGTGCCGAAGAAAATACTTCGGTAGCAGGACAAACGAGTCGTGAATTATCGATGATAAAAGCAGAACGAAGCCGCCGCAAAAGCTTATAAAAACAAAAAACGCCATTCAATTGAATGGCGTTTTTGTTTTTTATGAATTACTAAATTGTAAATTACTTAGATTCTTATAAATCCCATTTTCTAAAGCAATCAATTCTTGATGGGTACCTTGTTCTGCTATCACTCCTTTATCTAAGACTAAAATTTGGTCTGCGGAACGAATGGTAGATAAACGGTGCGCAATGATAATACTTGTTCTTCCTTCCATTAATATTTCGAGTGCTTCTTGAACAAGTTTTTCACTTTCGCTGTCTAGTGAAGAAGTGGCTTCGTCTAGAATTAAAATACTTGGGTTTTTCAATAATGCTCTTGCAATCGCAATACGTTGTCTTTGACCTCCTGATAATTTCACTCCACGTTCTCCGACTAAAGTATCTAACTTTTCTGGGAAACTTTCTATAAAATTGTAGGCATTGGCTTGTTGGGCTGCAGCCAAAATTTCATCTTCGGTAGCATTAGGTTTTCCATACGCAATGTTTTCGCGAATGGTTCCTCCAAAAAGAATAACATCTTGAGGGACAATACTCATATTGCCACGAAGTTGTTCCAAATCGTAATCGTATATGTTCTTATTATCAATTTCAATACTTCCTTCGGCAATGGAATAGAATCGTAATAAAAGCGAAGCAATAGTTGATTTCCCAGCACCACTTGGTCCTACAATGGCTATTTTTTGTCCAAATTGAGCCGTAAAACTTACGTCTTTTAAGACCTTCATCTCTTTTCTTGAAGGATATTGAAAGGCAACATTTTTGAATCTTACATTACCACTAATTTTTTCAATAGATTGGTGTGCTGTTGTACCTTGTATTTTTTCGGGAGTTTCGTCTAACAATTCAAAAACACGTTCAGTAGCACCAATCGCTTTTTGAATTTGTGCATACAATTCGGCAATACCACCAAAAGAAGCGCCAACAAAAGTAGAATACAAGACAAACGAGATTAATTGGCCTACACTCATTTCGCCAGCAATACTCAATTGTACACCGTACCAAACCACCGCTACAATAGCACCAAAAAGACAAAATATAATGAAAGAAGCAAAGTACCCACGGTATTTTCCGCCTTTAATGGCAATTTGGATCACTTCTTTTATCTGTGTTTTATAACGAGCAATTTCATACCATTCGTTAGCAAATGCTTTTACAATGCTGATTCCTTGCATAGTTTCTTCTACAATCACTTGGCTTTCGGCTACTTTATCTTGAACTTTTTTGGAATACCCTCTAATGAATCGTCCAAATATTACGGCGGCTACGGCAACCAACGGAACAACAGAAAGCATTAAAAGAGTCAGTTTGAAACTCTCTGTAGCCAATAAAGCGATACCACCAATTATAAGAATGAATTGTCTTAAAAATTCGGCAATGGTAGAAGTTAAAGTATCTTGGATTTGAGTAATATCAGCGCTAATACGACTGTTCAATTCCCCCACACGTTTTTGAGAAAAGAACGACATCGGGAGTTTGACCAAATTGCTATACAGAGCCAAACGAAGATTAGCTAAAGTATTCTCGGTAAAATTGACAAACAAAAACAATCTAAAAAACGAAAAAATAGATTGCATAAATAAAATGCCCACTAAACTTAACGCAATAAAATTAGCTTGCGCATTGTCTTTGTTTTTGACACAATCCACTAATAATCCCATTAATTTTGGAAAAGCCAAAGCAGTACCTCCTGTGAGTAATAAAAATAGTAAACCTACATAAAACTTCCAACGGTGTTTTCCTGAATATTGGAATATGAGTGTTGCTTTTTGAAGGGCGCTTAAGGTAATTTTTGATTTTGGTAAATTGTTTTCTTTTAATCGTGGCATAGTGTCTCTTAATAAGTATCAAATGTAGTATTCTCTCGTTTGATAACAAAACAATAATCGCATAGGATTCCATCAGCAATGATGGAGTTTTTTTATGCTCTGTATTTAATTTATTAGTAAGTTTGATTTCAGTTAATTTAAAGTCAGGAGACTTTGAGTAGCGTGAGGATTTAATAGGTACGAGCAAGATGTTCGCGCCAGCAGGAGAGCTCCAAATAATTAATTTAAAAATTATGAAAAATAAATTAATAATAATGGTTGTTTTAGTCTTTTTTTCGTGTAACGAGGAAGTCGAAATTTGTAAATCACTTAATAGTAAAGATAAAGACGAAATAATTAGAGGTGCATTTGAAGCTGGAAATACTGGAAATAAAAAGTATATTCCTTTGTTATTGAAAAATGCTAATGATTGTAGATGTTCCACAAATATACATTTTAAAGGAATCAGTGTTTACGAAGCTAAAATGTTTGCTATTAAAAAAATATCTGGAAAGGAATCTCCGTCAGCCATAGGTAGAATGCCAGATTCGTTAGTAATAAAATACTATATGTCATTATTTCCCAGCTCTGAAAGATAAATAGATTACTGCATCAACCGGATACTTTTAGCAGCTTGAGAATTTAATAGGCACGAGCAAGATGTTCGCGCCAGCAAGGGGAGACTTTGCGCAGCGGGTTAATAATTAAATTATATAATAATGGATTATAAAAATTTACTTTATAGTATTTTGTTTGGAATATTGACTGTTGGATACTATAAAATCCATAAATGGTGGTTAGAAGGAAGGGATGAAAATCCTATTTTCTATAAACGTGACACTAATATTGGAACATTTAAAAATTGGGTTATTATAATTGTTTTAGCAATAACATCGATTGTATTTTTTTTCAAATCACTCTAGTCTCCAGCTGGCGCGAGCGCCTCGCTTGTGCCAACAAATAAAAATTAATTAAAACAATTTAAAAGAGCAACTACGGTTGCGTTTTTTGTGCTGAAAAATAAACGGGTTTTCTAGCCCCGATAGCAGCGGCATCCCCCGCTAGGGGATATAGCGAATAGCGGGACAACATGAGTTGAGAAGATAAAAGGGTGCTACAAAAGAAAACTACAGCTCAATTACACCAACTGCCTTACAGGAAGTGTACTATCAATAATGTGCAACTCTAACAATTGCTTTTGAATTTGATCCAGCAAAGCTAAATCTATTTTTTCTTGAGACCATTCGGTTAAGGTTAACCATTCTTTAATGTCTTCTATTTTTTGATGGTAGGTAGTGGCTAAACGGTCTGAAATGTTGGGTATGGCTTTGAAATCTCGTGTTTTGGCATTAATAATATCAAGAAGTGTTGCAATGGCTTCGAGCTGTGTAGCTAGGATTTCTTCGCGAACGGCAATCACAAAACAAGGCCAAGGGGTAGGGCAGTCGGCTAGGCGTCTAAAAATCCCTTTATCCACTAGTGGTTTAGTCATAAAATGTTCCCACATAAAATAATCAGCCGTATCCTCGGTCAAAGCAGTTACTGCGCCATCGATGGTGTTGACAATTTCAAATTGTAATTCGTTAGTGTTCCACCCTTGGTTTTTGGCATTGACATAGGCCATCAATTGCGAGCCTGAACCTAGGCGTGAAATGGCTACTTTGGTATTTTCTAAATCAGCCAGCGTTTGGTAATTGGATTGAGCCGCCACGTGAATCCCCCATATTAATGACGATTTTACATATACTTGAACTATTTTAGACGGATTTCCATTAACAATATCCTTGAGGATGCCTTCGGTTAAAATCACTGCAATATCAGCACTTCCATCGCGAAGCATTTGGCACATTTTACCCGTTCCTTCAGGGACATCAGTCCATTGCAAATCGATGTTTTCTTTTTTAAATTCGCCTTGCTCAAGGCAAATATGCCAAGGTAAATTGAAATGTTCCGGAACGCCAACAATCTTTAAAGAAGTCATAAACGGTTTATTGAGCTAATTTATCTAAGGTGTAAGCAATCAATTCATCAACCGCTTTGGTAGGGTATTCGCTGAAAGTACCACTAGCTCTATTGGCAATAATAGCATTCAAGGACAAGGCATTATGTCCTAACAAGGCCGAAAGTCCATAAATGGCAGTCGTTTCCATTTCGAGATTGGTAATTCGGTTGCCTTTAAACTCAAAGTTGTCCATTTTGGAATTCAAATCACTATCTTGAATAGGTAAACGCAATACACGTCCTTGAGGACCGTAAAACCCACCAATAGTGCATGTAATTCCTTTATGCATTTGGTTGCTTTCTATTCTTTTTTCCAAGGTTTCAGAACAAGCAATCGCATAAGGTCGCCCTTTGCATACATCCCATTGTGTGTGGGTCATAAAAGCGTCTTCCATATCAGAATGTGTTACGGCATCGACTATATAGGATCGCAACATATTGTCTAAACCAATTCCGAATTTGGACAATACAAAGCTATTTACAGGAATATCCGCTTGAATGGAGCCTGAGGTTCCAATGCGAATGATATTCAATGCAGTTAATTGTTCCTTCGGCTGGCGTGTGGTTAAATCAATATTCACTAAGGCATCCAATTCGTTCAAGACAATATCAATATTATCTGGACCAATTCCAGTAGAAAGTACCGTTAATCGTTTGCCTTTATAAATCCCTGTTTGTGTTTTGAACTCTCTTTTTTGAATTGAAAACTCGATGCTATCAAAGAATTGTGTGATTTTTTCCACACGATCAGGATCACCAACAAAAATAATATCGTGAGCAATATTTTCAGGTTTCAGATTCAAGTGATATACACTTCCGTCTGGATTTAATATCAATTCTGATGATTTTATCATGTTTGTTTTAGGTATAAAATTTAACTTCGTAAATCCAATATCGTACTTCGTATATCGAATTTATCCACCTACGCGTTTGGTTTTAAAACCTTTTTCTTGTAGCATTTTCATAATTCTATCGCGATAGTCACCTTGAATGATAATTTCTCCGTCTTTGAACGTTCCACCCACAGCGAGTTTGCTTTTTATCTCTTTAGCTAAAATTTTGAAATCTTCGTCAGCACCTTCATATCCTGCAATTATAGTGGTGGGTTTTCCTTTCCGTTTTTCGAACTTACAAATCATAGGCTCCGATTGAACGTATAATTCATGTTCGTTTTCGGCAACCACTTCAGGCTCATTTGAAATTTGGTGGTCTGGGAATAGGTTTTTTAATTGTTCTTGTAAGTCCATTTAATTGTCAATTAATCAATTATAAATTGTTAATTATTTTTTAATCAATCCTAATTCCACTAATCGTTCATTCAGGTATTCTCCAGCAGTAATGTCCTCAAACTGTTTTGGGTGTGTAGCATCAATGCATTGTTCCAAACAATTCAGTGGCATATCGCTAACAGGATGCATGAAGAAAGGAATCGAATAACGAGACGTTCCCCATAATTCTCTAGGTGGGTTTACCACTTGATGAATAGTTGATTTTAATTTATTGTTAGTGTGTCTGGATAACATATCACCGACATTAATCATTAATTCATCAGGTTGAGCCATGGCATCAATCCAATCACCATTATGATTTTGGACTTGTAGCCCTTTTCCTTGCGCCCCCATTAATAACGTAATCAAGTTGATGTCGCCATGAGCAGCGGCACGAACCGCACCATCTTTAGGTTCGTCAGTAATAGGCGGGTAGTGAATTGGTCGTAAAATACTGTTTCCGTCTTTGATGAAATTATCGAAATAGAATTCGTCTAAACCAATGTGTAAAGCCAATGCTCTTAAAACATAAATACCTGTTTTTTCAAGCATTTGATACGCTTCTTTTCCTGTTGAATTGAAATTAGCCAATTCGTTAACTGTAACGTTTTTAGGATATTCGTTAGCGTATTTTGAATTGTCACTCACGTATTGACCAAAGTGCCAAAACTCTTTTAAATCTCCAGCAGACCGTCCTTTAGCATGTTCTTTTCCAAAGGAAACATAACCACGTTGTCCTCCAATTCCTGGGATTTCATACTTTAATTTGGTTTCTAAGGGTAACGAAAAGAAATTTCGTACTTCGCTGTATAAATTTTCTACTAATTGGTCATTTAAAAAATGTCCTTTTAATGCTACGAAGCCAATATCTTCGTAGGCTTTTCCGATTTCATTTACAAATTTTTGTTTACGTGTCGGGTCATCCGACAGGAAATCACGCAAGTCAACACTAGGAATGTTTTGCATATTCTATGTATTTAATATCTTAAAAAGCGTAAACGCTTCTCACAAATGTAAGTAATGTTTTTAATTGAAGAAAAAAGTCGGTTTATCGATTACTCAATTGGGCTTTTTCTCGAATAATATCGCCAATTTTTCGATTTTCAATTTTGCTTTCTAACCACGAAATAATGTCAAGATACAAGAAAGCACGTTTTTCATAGGTATTTTTTTCTAACTCAACAAAGCGCTCTTTCATCTTGATAAATTCTTTTTTAATATCTCCTGGGTAGATTGAATTTAGGTTTTTCAAGAAGCGAATAATTTCTTTTTGAACTTCGTGTAAGTCATTCATTTTCAGCATGAATTTATAAGTGCTCTTCAATTGATTCTCTAAGTAATAATCATTACCTAATTCATAGTGTAAAATCAAGTATAACAAGCGTGCAAAACACATTAAATCTTCACGCATCGTAAGATTTTTATTGTTGATGATTTTTTCCAAATAGAAGAGCGATTCATTGTATTTTTCGTTTCCAAAATAAATACAAGCAATTTTATAATAAAACAACATTTCGTGATGTTCGTCTAAATGCTCACTATGCTGATTCATTTTATATAAAACCTCAGGAATCAAGTATTCGCTTTCGGCAAAACTACCTTCAAGAATGTGAAAATTTAATTTGTTGTTGTATAAATACAGAAAAGACAAAGAAGCGATATTATCGTTGACCGGAAATTTAGGGTCGTTAATGGTTTCTTCTAGTTGAACTAAGTATTTTTTGAAATTAGTTTTGTATTTCAACATGAATAAAGATTCCAACAAATAATGATTACCCTTCAAGAAAAATACAGGATTTAGATAAATCATATTGGGATTGTCATAGAAAAGAGTCACCCATTTGTGCGCAAATTTGTAACAAGACAAAAAGTCCTGAACTAAGAAACTTCGCCAAAGATTAGCATTGTAATACCAATATTTCTCTCGGAATCCGAATTTATCCTCATCAAATTTAGCAATGTGTTTGTTGAAATAATCGTCAATTTGTTGGTATTCTTCGTCGCTTTTTACATAACCGGTTTTAAGCATAATGCCGTACAACTGAAGCGATAGATTGGATAATTTACTCGAAATAGTGTTGCGATAGTTCAACTCTTTGGCTTGTACAGCCAATTCATCGGCACGACCTTGAATACTTCGGGTAATGTATTGTGACTCGATTAGTTTTTCGAATTCTACAATTTCATACGCCATGTGTTTTTCGTCGTTTTCTAGAGCTTGTTGTTTGGTTTTATCTAAGATTTTTAAACTCTGTTTGTACAATCCCTTATTATATAAAATAGTAGCAAAATCAATTTGTTCACGCAGTTGATAACGAATATTCTGACTCGGAATATTCAATCGAATACTTACTAAGATTTGTTTGTACAAATACGATTTTAAATTGGATAATTGTACTTTTTTAATACTACCACTTTTCAAAATGAGTTTCTCGTCATAGACTTCGGATTTGTCCAAAATATTGAACAATTCAATGAATTTTGTATTGGAACTTGTCTCTAATCGGCTAGCAAAAATCTTGAATTGGCGTTTCTCTGATTTTGAAAGCGATTTAATTAATACAAATAAGAAATCTTTTTGATGGTTAGCCATTGTAAAATATAAAGATTTAAAATATTGATAATCAATTAATTAAACTCTAATAGTTTGCTTTATGAGCAGTATATTTTATTAAAATGAATTTTGTAATAAACTATTAAAATCTAATTTTGTTTCAAGATGTGAAATTACATTAAATAAACGAAAATGAATAAAGATAAAGTTCAAATTTTTGACACCACCTTAAGAGACGGCGAACAGGTCCCAGGATGCAAGTTAGATACTGCTCAAAAGCTAATTATTGCCGGTCGATTAGACGAAATGGGGGTTGATATTATCGAAGCGGGATTTCCCGTCTCAAGCCCTGGAGATTTTTTATCTGTTTCAGAAATCAGTAAAATTGTAAAAAATGCTACTGTTTGTGGTTTGACTAGAGCAGTTAAAAATGATATTGATGTTGCTGCTCAAGCGCTGCAATATGCTAAAAAACCTCGTATTCATACAGGAATTGGCACTTCTGAATCACACATTGTACACAAATTAAATACTACCAAAGAAGATATTATTGCTAGGGCTAAAGCAGCTGTTGCCCATGCAAAATCGTATGTAGAAGATGTAGAATTCTATGCCGAAGATGCGGGTAGAACGGATAATGCCTTCTTAGCGCAAGTTTGTGAAGAAGTAATCAAATCAGGAGCTACGGTACTTAATATCCCTGATACTACTGGATATTGTTTGCCAGATGAGTACGGGGCAAAAATTAAATACCTTAAAGAAAACGTAAAAGGAATTGATAATGTGACGATTTCTTGTCACTGTCATAATGATTTAGGAATGGCTACTGCCAATTCAATCGCAGGTGCAATTAATGGTGCGCGTCAAATCGAGTGTACTATTAATGGTATTGGAGAAAGAGCTGGAAATACAGCTTTAGAAGAAGTAGTAATGGTGTTCAAACAACATCCTTATTTGAATTTATATACCGATGTGAATTCAAAACAATTGAATGAAATGAGCCGATTGGTTTCAGATAGTATGGGAATGATGGTGCAACCCAACAAAGCAATTGTTGGTGCCAATGCCTTTGCTCACAGTTCTGGAATTCACCAAGATGGTGTAATCAAAAATAGAGCGACATACGAAATTATTGATCCTTTGGATGTAGGAGTGAATGAATCGTCTATTATTCTTACAGCTAGAAGTGGTAGAGCGGCTTTGGCTTACCGTGCTAAAAAAGTAGGGTACGAATTGACTAAAGTGCAATTGGATATCGTTTATGTCGAATTCTTGAAATTTGCCGATATAAAGAAAGAAGTATTAGATGAAGATATTCATCAAATTGTTGAAGCAAGTAAATGTTTACAAGCTTAATCCATAAAGAGTAATAAAATGAATTTAAAAATAGCAGTACTTTCAGGAGATGGAATCGGTCCAGAGGTTACTTTGCAAGCTAAAAAAGCCTTACACGCTATTGGAGTGGTGTACAATCACGAGTTTGTTTTTGAAGATGCTTACATTGGCGCTATTGCTATTGAAAAAACAGGAAAACCACTTCCAGAACAAACATTGAATTTATGTAGAAATACGGATTCGATTTTGTTTGGCGCTATTGGTGACCCAAAATATGACAATAATCCAGAGGCGAAAGTACGTCCAGAACAAGGCTTACTTAAACTTCGTAAAGAATTAGGTTTGTTTGCCAATATCAGACCTATTAAAGCGTATCCAAAGTTAATGAACTCGTCACCAATTAAAAAAGAAGTACTTCAAGGTACTGATTTTGTGGTTTACAGAGAGTTGAATGGTGGAATGTACTTTGGAGAAAAAAAGACGAACGAAGCAGGAACGTATGCTTCGGACTTGTGTGAATATAATGAAGAAGAAATTGTAAAGATTTCGCATTTGGCTTTCAAAGCAGCACAAACTCGACGTAAAAAAGTGACTTTGGTGGATAAGGCCAATGTATTAGAAACGTCAAGATTATGGCGAAAAGTAGTGACTAAAATTGCTGCAGCATATCCAGACGTTACTTTGGAATACATGTATGTAGACAATGCTTCGATGCAAATTATAGTTAATCCAAGACAATTTGATGTCTTGTTAACCGATAATTTATTTGGTGATATTTTATCAGATGAAGCCAGTGTAATTTCGGGTTCTATCGGATTGATGTCGTCAGCTTCTTTGGGAGAGCAACATTCTTTATTTGAACCTATTCACGGTTGTTATACCGAAGCGAAAGGAAAAAATATAGCCAACCCAATTGCGTCAATACTTTCTGTAGCTTTATTATTAGAACATTTTGGTTTGGTTACCGAATCAAAAAAAGTAATTGCCGCGGTAGAGAAAGCAATAGTTAGCAATGTCGTCACCGTGGATTTGAAAGTAGATTCTCAATTTGGAACCAATGAAGTAGGGGATTTTGTTGCCAACTATATTCTAAATGAAGGGGATTTGTATTTCAAAAAAGATTTTGTCCAATTGGGACAATCAACGATAGTTTAATTATAAATAAAAGAGAGGTTCACAGAATTTTGGACTTCCAAAATAATAAGAATAAAAACAATGGAATTAAATAAATACAGTAAGATAATCACGCAAGACGAAACACAACCCGCTTCTCAAGCTATGTTGTACGGAATTGGATTAACTGAAGAAGATCTTAAAAAAGCGCAGGTTGGAATTGTGAGCATGGGATATGATGGGAATACCTGTAACATGCACTTGAATGACTTAGCAAAAGATATTAAGGCAGGAGTTTGGGATGCTGATTTAGTAGGATTGATTTTTAATACTATTGGAGTAAGTGACGGTATTTCTAATGGAAATGATGGAATGCGTTTTTCATTAGTGTCAAGAGATATTATTGCTGATTCTATTGAAGCAGTTATGGGAGCGCAATGGTATGATGCCATGATTGCTGTTCCAGGTTGTGATAAAAATATGCCCGGATCATTAATGGCTATGGGTAGGGTAAATCGCCCTTCTATTATGGTGTACGGAGGATCTATTCATCCTGGAAAATGGAAAGGAGAATCGTTGAATATCGTTTCGGCTTTTGAAGCTTTAGGAAAGAAATTCAACAACACGATTACACCAGAAGATTTTAAAGGAGTGATTCAAAATGCATGTCCAGGGGCAGGTGCTTGTGGTGGAATGTACACTGCTAATACGATGTCATCGGCAATTGAAGCATTAGGAATGAGTTTGCCTTATAGTTCGTCTAATCCAGCGTTAAGTCCAGAAAAAAAACAAGAATGTGTTGATGCTGGGAAAGCCATTAGAATTTTGTTAGAAAAAGACATTAAACCTAGAGACATTATGACACGTAAAGCATTTGAAAATGCCATTACGATGGTCGCAGTTTTAGGTGGTTCTACCAATGCAGTAATGCACTTGATTGCTATTGCGCATTCAGTTGGGATTGAATTGACATTAAAAGATTTTCAAGATATTAGTGATAAAACACCTTTATTGGCTGATTTGAAACCAAGTGGAAAATACTTAATGGAAGATTTACACGACGTAGGTGGTGTTCCTGCAGTAATGAAATATTTACTGAAAGAAGGATTTTTACACGGAGATTGTTTGACTGTAACAGGAAAAACATTAGCTGAAAACTTGGCATTAGTTCCTGATTTGAATGATGGTCAAGAAGTAGTATACGAAATTCAAAAAGCATTGAAATCTACTGGAAATATTCAAATTTTATATGGAAACATCGCAACTGAAGGTTGTGTAGCTAAAATTAGCGGTAAAGAAGGAGAGTTTTTTGAAGGAACAGCTATCGTTTATGAAAATGAGCATGATGTAATCAAAGGAGTAAGAGGTGGAGAAGTAAAACCGGGTAATGTAGTAATAATTCGTTATTGTGGTCCAAAAGGAGGCCCAGGTATGCCTGAAATGTTGAAACCAACATCGGCAATCATGGGAGCAGGATTAGGAAGTACTGTAGCTTTGATTACTGACGGACGTTTCTCTGGAGGTTCACACGGTTTCGTTGTAGGACACGTAACACCAGAAGCATATGAAGGTGGAGCTATTGCTTTAATTCAAAACGGAGATGTGATTACAATTGATGCGGTTAAAAACACCATTAATTTGAAAATATCTGACGAAGAATTGGCGAAAAGAAGAGCCAATTGGGTGCAACCACCATTGAAAGTAACACAAGGGGTATTGCTAAAATATGCAAGAGCAGTTTCAAGTGCCTCAACAGGTTGTGTAACTGATAAATAAGAATTGTCCTGAGCTATTTAAATAATCAAATAGAGTAAAAAAAATGAGAATATCAGGTGCAGAAGCCGTTATTAGATGCTTATTAGCAGAAGGAGTAGACTTGGTTTATGGTTACCCAGGAGGTGCTATTATGCCAGTTTATGACGAATTATATAAATTTAGAGAAGAATTACACCATGTTTTGGTACGCCATGAGCAAGGAGCAACCCATGCTGCACAAGGATTTGCCAGAGCAACAGGAAAAGTAGGAGTAGCTATTGCTACTTCAGGACCAGGAGCTACTAATTTAGTAACTGGAATTGCCGATGCACAAATTGATTCTACGCCTTTAGTATGTATTACTGGACAAGTAGGAAAGCATTTGTTGGGTTCGGATGCGTTTCAAGAAACGGATATTATCAGTATTTCGACTCCTGTAACCAAATGGAATTACCAAATTACAGAAGCAGACGAAATTCCAGAGATCATCGCAAAAGCATTTTATATCGCAAAATCAGGTCGTCCAGGTCCTGTATTAATTGATATTACTAAAAATGCGCAATTTGACGAATTGGATTTCAGTTATAAAAAATGCACTAGCATTAGAAGTTATATTCCAAAACCTACTTTAAAATTAGACCAAGTTGCAGCAGCAGCAGCAGTAATTAATAGTGCTAAAAAACCAATGATTGTTTTTGGTCAAGGAATTATTCTTGGAGAAGCAGAAGCCGAATTAAAAGCATTTGTAGAAAAAACAGGAATTCCAGCTGCATGGACTGTTTTAGGACTTTCAGCATTACCAACAGATCATCCTTTAAATGTAGGTATGGTAGGAATGCACGGAAATTACGGGCCTAATGTTTTGACAAACGAATGTGATGTATTAATTGCATTAGGAATGCGTTTTGATGATCGTGTTACGGGTAATTTAGAAACCTATGCAAAGCAAGCCAAAGTAATTCACTTTGAAATTGATCCCGCTGAAGTAGATAAAAATGTAAAAACAGAGGTTGCCGTTTTAGGAGATGTGAAAGAAGCCTTGGCTGCAATACTACCTCTTGTAGAGGCTAAGACTCACGAATCTTGGCATAACGAATTCAAAGAAAAATATAAAGTTGAATTAGAAGCGGTTATTGATGACGAATTGAAACCGAAAAAAGAAGGAATCTCTATGGGAGAAACCATCGAAATGATCAACAAACACTCGAAAGGGGATGCAATTATGGTTTCAGACGTGGGGCAACATCAGATGTTTACTTGTCGTTATTCAAAATTCAATTCGACCAAAAGTAATATTACCTCTGGAGGTTTAGGAACAATGGGATTTGCTTTACCAGCAGCTATTGGTGCTAAAATGGGACGACCAGATCGAGAAGTAGTTGCTATTATTGGTGATGGTGGTTTCCAAATGACTATTCAGGAATTGGGTACCATTTTTCAAACACAAGTTCCAGTGAAGATCGTGGTATTAAATAACGAGTTTTTAGGAATGGTGCGCCAATGGCAACAATTGTTTTTTGACAAACGTTATGCTTCTACAGAAATGATTAATCCTAACTTTATTGCTATTGCCGAAGGGTATTACATTAAAGCGAAGAAAGTAACAAAACGCGAAGATTTAGATGCAGCAGTTGCCGAAATGATGGCTTCGAAAGAATCGTATTTCTTAGAAGTTTTGGTAGAAAAAGAGAACAACGTATTTCCAATGATTCCAACAGGAGCTTCGGTTTCCGATATTCGATTAAGTTAATACTATGGAAAATAAAACATTCACCATTTCTGTATATTCAGAAAACAACGTAGGCTTATTAAACAGAATATCAGTAATATTCTTGAAACGCCATATCAATATTTTAAGTTTAAACGTATCCGAATCGGAAATCGAAAACGTATCTCGATTTGTAATTGTGGTAGATACTACTGAAAAATGGGTTAAAAATATTGTCGGTCAAATCGAAAAACAAATTGAGGTAATCAAAGCGTTTTATCATATTGATGAAGAAACCATTTTCTTAGAAAGTGCCATTTTCAAAATCAATTCGAGTTTATTGTTTGACGAAAGACAAATTCAAAATATCATTAAAGAAAGTCATTCAGAAATTGTTACGGTTTCCAGAGACTTCTTTGTAATATCAAAATCAGGACGTCGTTCAGAAATTGATGAGTTACATGCAAAATTAAAGCCTTTCGGAATCATGCAGTTTGTGCGTTCAGGAAGAATTTCGGTTTCCAAAGAAAAAATGGAAGTCACCAGTTTATTAGAGGAATTAAAATCATAAATTAAATAGTAAAAAATGGCAAATTATTTCAATTCATTACCACTAAGATTACAATTAGAACAATTAGGAGTTTGTGAATTCATGGATCAATCAGAATTTTCAGAAGGAACTCAAGCTTTAGCTGGTAAAAAAGTAGTAATCGTAGGATGTGGTGCTCAAGGTTTGAACCAAGGTTTAAACATGAGAGATTCAGGTTTAGATATTTCTTACGCTTTACGTGCTGAAGCTATTGCAGAAAAAAGAGCTTCTTTCAAAAATGCTTCTGATAATGGTTTCAAAGTGGGAACGTATGAAGAATTAATTCCAACTGCTGATTTGGTTTGCAACCTTACACCAGACAAACAACACACAGCGGTTGTAAATGCAATTATGCCTTTGATGAAAAAAGGTTCGACTTTGGCGTATTCTCACGGTTTTAATATTGTTGAGGAAGGAATGCAAATTCGTAAAGACTTAACCGTTATTATGTGTGCTCCAAAATGTCCAGGTTCTGAAGTTCGTGAAGAGTACAAAAGAGGATTTGGAGTTCCAACTCTAATTGCTGTTCACCCAGAAAATGATCCAAATGGAGTAGGTTTGGCACAAGCTAAAGCGTATGCAGTAGCAACAGGTGGTCATAGAGCAGGAGTTTTACGTTCTTCTTTTGTAGCTGAAGTAAAATCAGATTTGATGGGAGAACAAACTATCCTTTGTGGTTTGTTGCAAACAGGTTCTATTTTATGTTTTGACAAAATGGTAGCTGAAGGTGTAGATGCTGGATATGCTTCTAAATTAATTCAATACGGATGGGAAACTATCACTGAAGGATTGAAACATGGTGGTATTACCAACATGATGGATCGTTTGTCAAATCCTGCTAAAATTGCTGCTTTCAATGCTGCTGAAGAATTAAAAGACATTATGCGTCCGTTGTTCCAAAAACACATGGATGATATCATTTCTGGTCACTTCTCTAAAACAATGATGGAAGACTGGGCAAATGATGATAAAAACTTATTGGCTTGGAGAGCGGCTACAGGAGAAACTAATTTCGAAAAAACACCTGCTGGTGATTTTGAAATTTCGGAGCAAGAATACTACGACAATGGAGTATTGATGGTAGCGATGGTAAAAGCTGGAGTTGAGTTGGCTTTTGAAGCGATGACTGATTCTGGTATTATTGAAGAGTCAGCTTACTACGAGTCTTTACACGAAACACCACTTATTGCTAACACTATTGCAAGAAAAAAATTGTTTGAAATGAACCGTGTAATTTCGGATACTGCGGAGTACGGATGTTATTTATTTGACCACGCTTGTAAACCATTAATTGCTGAATACGTTAAAAAGGCACCATCTAATTTAATAGGTCGTCCATTTAACAATGGAAATAACGGTGTTGATAATAAAGAGTTAATTGAAGTTAATAGTGTTATTCGTAATCACCCAGTTGAAGAAGTGGGAGCTTGGTTAAGAGAATCTATGACTGCAATGAAAAAAATTGTATAGTATATACAGACAGGAATTGCAACACAACTAATAAACTGTTATTCAAATTATATCATATAAATCCCAAATTTTGAATTAGTTAGCAATTTTGGCTAATGGATATAACGTATTACAGATTATTTTCACTTCACTTTTTAAAAGTGAAGTGATGTAATTCCTAACATAAAAGAAACAATTAATTGTTGTTGAATTTTGTTCGTAAAAAGCGAGATAGTTTGTTCTATCTCGCTTTTTTAGTTTTGTGTAAAAATAACAAAACATACAAAAATCAATCATATTGTTAAATAATTTAAATTATTTTTCATATTGTTAAAATATTTGTGCCAATTTATAAATTAAAATATTTTAACTATAACAATAGATTTAATACTTTTATAAAAAATAAACGAAAATGAGTTACTATAAAATCGACAACTTTGAACAGTATTTCAAACACTACAATAAATCTATTCGCGAACCTAGAAAATTTTGGGGTAAAATAGCAGAAGAAAATTTTACTTGGTACCAGCAATGGGACAAGGTAGTCGATTTTGACATGGCTGAAGCCGATATTAAATGGTTTACAGAAGCTAAAGTCAATATTGTAAAAAATTGTATCGACAGACACCTTGCCAAAAGAGGAGATAAAACGGCGATTATTTTTGAACCAAACGATCCATCGGAAGCAGCACAACATATTACTTATAATGATTTGTATGAGCGAGTAGGCAAAATGGCCAATGTTTTAAGAGAGCAAGGCATTAAAAAAGGAGATCGCGTTTGTATTTATTTGCCAATGATTCCGGAATTGGCGGTTTCGGTTTTAGCTTGTGCTAGAATTGGAGCCATTCACTCTGTTGTTTTTGCAGGATTTTCTGCTTCAGCGGTTGCTTCAAGAATTATTGATTCTGAATGTAAAATGGTTATTACTTCTGATGGTGGATATCGTGGTAATAAAACAATTGATTTAAAAGGTATTATCGATGAGGCTTTAGTGAATTGTCCTTCAGTAATTTCGGTTTTAGTAGCGAAGAGAACAAATACAACTATCAATATGAAAGAAGGTCGTGACCAATGGTTACAGCCCCTTTTAGAGGATGCTTTGACTAATAATGTGGCCGAAATAATGGATGCAGAAGATCCTTTATTTATCCTTTATACTTCAGGATCAACCGGAAAACCAAAAGGAATGGTACATACTACAGCTGGATATATGGTATACACTGCTTATACCTTCAAAAATGTTTTCCATTATGAAGACAATGATATTTTTTGGTGTACTGCCGATATTGGTTGGATTACAGGTCACTCGTACATTCTTTACGGACCCTTATTAAACGGAGCAACCACTGTGATTTTTGAAGGAGTTCCTTCGTATCCAGACTTTAGTCGTTTTTGGGAAGTGATTGAAAAACACAAAGTGACTCAATTCTATACAGCTCCAACGGCCATTCGTGCTTTGGCAAAAGAAAGTTTGGAGTACGTACAAAAATTCCCTTTCAAGTCTTTAAAAGTAATTGGATCAGTAGGAGAGCCAATCAATGAAGAAGCTTGGCACTGGTACAACGATCACGTAGGAGGGAAAAGATGTCCAGTAGTCGATACGTGGTGGCAAACCGAAACAGGAGGAATTATGATTTCGCCTTTAGCCTTTGTAACGCCAACAAAACCAACCTATGCAACGCTCCCTTTGCCGGGAATTCAACCGGTTTTAATGGATGATAAACGCAACGAAATTGAAGGAAATCAGGTAGTAGGTAGTTTGTGTATCAAATTTCCATGGCCAGGAATTGCGAGAACTATTTGGGGTGACCATCAGCGTTATAAAGACACTTATTTCAGTGCTTTCCCTGGAAAATATTTTACTGGAGACGGTGCTTTGCGTGACGAAGTAGGCTATTACCGAATTACAGGTCGTGTTGATGATGTGGTGATTGTTTCTGGACACAATTTAGGAACAGCACCTATTGAAGATGCTATCAACGAACACCCAGCAGTAGCTGAATCAGCTATTGTAGGTTTTCCTCACGACATCAAAGGAAATGCTTTGTATGGTTATGTGATTTTGAAAGAAACAGGGGAGTACCGTGATAGAGATAACTTAAGCAAAGAGATTAACCAACATATTTCAGACCATATTGGACCAATTGCTAAATTGGATAAAATCCAATTCGTTTCTGGGTTACCAAAAACACGTTCTGGAAAAATCATGCGTAGAATGTTGCGTAAAATTGCTGAAGGAGACGTCTCTAATTTTGGAGATACGACTACATTATTAAATCCGGAAGTGATTGAGGAGATTAAAGCAGGAAAATTATAAATGATTAATTAATCAAATCAAAAAGGGATTATCATAATGACAATCCCTTTTTTTATTTTAATCCTAATCGTGATTTTAATTTTAAGAATAGCAGTCCCATTTTATACGCTTCTTCAGAGGCTGAATTTCTGTCACTTATGGGGACTTTGTATAAAGTACATAATTCATCTAAAGTAAATTGTTTGTCATTGATATCGTGTAACCTACGATGCATAATTTCAAGATCAAGTGGTTCATTTTTCAATCGCCCACAATCTAATTTTTCTAATGCCGTGTTAATTATTTCAACGTCAGTATCAATTCGGTAACCCACTAACGTGGCATTTCCAATATATTTCAGCAAGGCTTCTATTGCTTCGGGTTCACCTAATTTTTTAAGTTTACTTTCCACTATAAATTCGTTAGAAAGTCCATTGTCATGAAGGAATTTGTATTGTAAAATAACTACTTCAAAATTATCTCCAATAAGCACACTATCATTAACTACCCCAAAACATCCAAAGGATAAAATAACATCTTTATTTGGGTTTAACCCTGTTTTTTCAGTAGATAGAATTACGTATCGATTTGATTTTTTTTCAAAATTGGATAGGTAATCTTTCCAAAATTCAGGATGTTCTTTAGTAATATTTTTAAGCCAATCTAACATAATTATGAAAATTGAGTAAGTTGGAATTTATCTTTAATTAACTCTTCTAATTCTTTCATTGGAGTTAGCGCATTTTTCAATCGCTCTTTATCCATTTTATTCAATTCGTTCAAATTGATATATTGTCCAGAATCTTCATTTTTTAATCCTTCAATAGTTCTAAATTTTGACAGCGTTAAAAAGGCTTCGGCACAATTGATATAAATTTCAGCATTTCGAGGGTCAGCTATAGCTAATTGTTTGAAACGAGAATACGTATTATTAACTCCTTTAATGCTATAACTTAAGGCAAAAAGACGGGCGCTATCAATAAGAGGAAGTAAGGCACGTGATTTAATGTCAAATTTATCTTTGTTAGGCCCTTCTTCTTCAACAATGAATTTTTTAAAGAAACTAAGCGGTGCATTATTTCGTAAGGCATCATTTCCTAAGAAATCAAAGAATAAAGTGTTGTTTTTAGCATTTTTATAAATCACATTCTCAATTGCCTCTTCAATTTTTACTTCTCCAAAAGCCATTTCATAATCAAAGAAAATACTACTTAAATCATTACTGTTTTTACCTGGAGTATTCATCCAACTGTTGTATTGATTAGTCCAGTCGCTCAGTGATTTACACCAAAGTGTATTGCTGCCCATGTGACCGTTTGGACATAATGAATACCCTATTTTTTCCAAATTGGCTGTAGAGCGTTTGGCTAACTTTAAGAAATAATCTTTGACCTCTCTGTATTTATCAGGAACTACATCTTCAAAAACTAAAATACTATCTTGATCCGTTAATAATAATTGTTCTTTACGACCTTGGCTACCAATGCACAACCAAGCAAAACGAGCAGGAGGGGAGCCTAAGTCTAAAATTGCTAATTCGACTGAACGTTTGATTAGTGCCAAATTAATTTCGCTGGCAATATTGTAAACATGAAAAAGCGGAATGTTCTTATGAATAGAATTTTGAATAATATCAGTTAATCGATCACGTAGCATTTTCAAATCGTCAGCGGATTGAGTACGTTTAATTTGTTTAATTAAAACACCCGGATTATTGGCTTGCGAAACAATTAAATCATGTTCAGAGATAATTCCTTTTACTTCAGATTGATTGGTTCCATCAGTTGTTGCTATCAAATGAGTTACATTGTTTTTTAACATTACCAATTGGGCTTCTGCCAAAGAAATGTTTTCTACTACAGTTACTACAGGATTTGACATGATTTTATCAATGGTAACTGTGATAGGAAAGCGACCCGTTGCAATTTTCGTACTCATATCGGTCTGAGTAGCAATTCCGATAGGAATGTTATTATTGTTGCAAATAATAATACTATTTGAAAGGTTTTCAGCCATTGTTTTTGCTACGTCCATAACGATAGCATCAGCTGTAGTAGTTAGCGGAATTCTATTGTAGGTTAGCGACTGAAAATACTGCATATCAGAAGATTGTTGATCGGAATAGACCACATTATCTGAAAGTAGTTTACCTCGAATATTTTTATCATTCGGGTTATTAGTGTTAGTTGCAAAACTTTCTAACAAGAAATCTAAAACATTAGGATTGTTGGCAACAAAAGGTCTGAAAGTAGCAATAGGAATGGCGTATACAATACTTTCCTCACGCGCTTTTGCCGTCATCATGTAATTGTTTTTGGCAAAAAACGGACGCAAACCAAAAATATCGCCTTCGTGACATTTGTTCAATAAAGTTTCCTCTGCATCAGCAATAACAGACAGATGAATCACACCAGAAGCGACAACATAAAAGCAATCATGCAATTTATCATCTATTTGGAATAAGGTTTTGTATTTTTCCAAATTAACAACACGAATATTAGTCGCGATTTCAGATAACTCTTCAAAGGTTAAATTATCGAAAGGTGGATATTTTTTTAAAAAGTCTGCTAAATGTTCTGCAACAGTATTCATATTTTGTAGAAATAAATTTTCGAATGCTAATTTAAAAAATTAATACTGTGTTAGCAATAGGAAGAATAGAATACTATTAACTAATTTATTGTTCAATTGTTGATAGATATGGGCTTTTTAAATACTCTATTTTACATAATATAAATTATAGTTCAAAATTATAATTATTGAAATAGAACTGAATTCAGTCTTTTATGTTAAAGATTATCTTTTTTGCTTTTTAACAGGCTGTTCTGTTGTAACATTCATTTGTTGTAAATGATTGGCCAACAATTTCTCTATTAATTCCTCTTTGGTTAAATGATGGAAAATAGTTTTTACTTTAGTTTTTAGCTCTGAATCCACTTCGTGATTGGGTTTTGTTTTAAAGATTTTTTTAGCCCACAACAAAGTATTATTTTCTTCAATACTGGCTACTGTTGGTTTTTTAAACTCAGAAAATTGAATTCCTAATTCTTTTTCAAAATCAGCAATTTCTCCAACTTCTTCAGCTTGTAATACGGTTAACGAAAGTCCTTTTGCACCAGCTCTTGCCGTTCTACCACTACGATGCACATAAGCTTCGTAAACATCTGGTAAATGGTAATTCACCACAAAAGAAACGTCGGCTACATCAATTCCTCTAGCAGCCAAATCAGTTGCAATCAAAAGGTTAATATGTCCTTCGCGAAATTGTCCCATGATTCGGTCACGAATTCCTTGAGATAAACTCCCGTGTATGGCACCAGATGAAAATTTGTTAATGGCTAGATTTTTAGCTAGTTTATTTACAGCAGCTTTGGTTTTACAAAAAATAATGCCTCGTTCACCATCTATAGAATTTAAAAAATGCATCAAAACATCTAATTTTTCTATAGGATCTACTACAATATATTGATGATCAATACCTTGATTACCTATGGTTTCCATATTAGCGCTAATTTCGACTACATTTTTTGATAAGTAGTTCTGAATCAACTGTTTTATAGCTCCTGGTAAAGTAGCTGAAAATAAAAATGTTCTATGTTTTTTAGGTAATTCAGCAACAATTTCATCCAAACTTTCCTTTAGAATACTAACCATTTCGTCTGCTTCGTCAAGAACTAAAAATTGGGTTTCTTTTAAATCAATTGCTTTTCTTTGGATTAAATCAATCAATCTTCCAGGAGTTGCTACGACAATATGTGTAGGTGTTTTAAGCCTTTCTATTTGAGGTTTTATAGGGATTCCACCACAGGTTGCGGCAATAGAAATTCCGTTTATATTTTTTGAAAATTGTTCTAAATTAGTATGGATTTGATGTCCTAATTCACGTATTGGCACCAAGATAACGGCTTGTACTACCGCTTTTTCAATTTGAATTAATTGTAAAAGTGGTAATCCAAAAGCAGCTGTTTTTCCAGTACCAGTCTTTGCTAATCCTACTATATCTGTAGAGTTAGCCAGTAATTGTGGAATTACTTTTTGCTGAATCTCTGTTGGTTCAACAATTTTCAATTCAGTTAATGCTTGTACTATTGGATTTGAAATTCCTAATTCAGAAAATTGTTTTGCCATGGTTTCAGTTTTTATAAAGGATTAAATTATTGAATTTAATCGGCTTCATTCATTATTTTTTCGCGGTACTTCTTTCCTATCAATACCGTTAATTTCATTTTATAATCTTCTACTAACCATTCGCGGTAGTTTTTACTGCATTGGCTTAAGCATTTAGAGAAACGTTTTACACGACATTCAATATCTTCTTCTAGTTCTCTTGCTAGTGTTTTTGCTGACTGTAAATCTTCTGTATTATCTACACACATAGCAGCATGTTGTTCCAAGGATTTTTCCAATACTACTTTAGAACGTAAATTTTGACGAATGGCCATTTTATGTTCTTCGTCAATATCAAATGTAACCACTTTGGTTTTACTAAATTTTGCTCGTAATTCAGGAGGCATTTCTTATTTAAAATACATCTCAATTTCGGCATCATCACGAAGATTTTCTAAATAATACTCGGGTGATTTGAAGATGTGTTGCCAATTGACAGGATCGCTCCAAAGCCCGAAACGTGCTGCGTTATTCCCTA
>JACCDT010281044.1_pt1 | contig 49798 bp, 88 predicted proteins | sample 7446291 | NCBI WGS metagenome assembly JACCDT01 (sample SAMN15323446, study PRJNA562643) | freshwater metagenome | isolation source: river surface water | place: USA:Blue River Watershed | collected 2017-08-17
TCCTTAAACCAAGGAGCTGGCTTAAACCCTAACGCAATTAAATCTTTACCTGTTATCATAATTGTTTATTTATAAAATCAATAGCCTCTTTTTTTGTAAACCCAATCCAATTATTAAATCCTTTTCCACTTGGGCCACCCTCACAATCCAATGTCCAACCATATTCCACAGAAAACCTTGGAGCAAAAATCAAAAAAATTTCAGTGTAACCCTTGTCTATCAAAGGTTTTACCAAAACGTGATTTGGCTTTTTATTTCCCCTTACTGCAATCATAGTAAACAGTTATACGGTGAAAGATAGGAAAAGTTGCAATTTAAAGAGAAATAAATTCACTTATTTTTTCAACCAGAAGCGGAACGTCACAATCATAAAAACCACAAGAATTCATACCGCCACATTCTATGATGTAGTATTCACCACCACAAAGCGCAATGTCCATAACAAAAAGATCATGAGGCATAAAAGTTTTACATCTATCTTCGACGAATTTAATCATATCCTCTGGACAATCTTTTCTAGATTTATTTAATCTAAAATCTTTTCTGTAAAGACTGCTGGTGATTACTTTGCCACCAATAATATAATTCCTCCACTCTTTACGAATGTTGTATGGTGGTGATACAACAATCTTTGTGTTTTCATCCAAAATCACATTGTCGAATTGTTGCATCCTGGATCTCCAATTTACAATATCTCCAAAAGACATAACTTGCCCAGCAAAACTTTTATCATCAGCATCTGGACGAATAAACCATAAACTTTCTTTATCATGTCCCTCAGATGACAATTCTTTAAAAGTGGTTAATTTAGCTTCTGAATTAATCATATAATCACCCCACACAGAAAGATATTTTTGCATGGAAAAATTGTCATTAAAGAAAACACCTTTTGGTTTACCAAGTTGATTGTAAACATTATTTATAAAAGTGATCTGACCATAATAAATATTGATCTTATCATCAACTGTAAATTCTGGCAAATCTGGAGAAAAAGGAATGACTTTAACACTTTCAAAATCTATTCCAAGATTTTTACAAGTATCTCTTATAACATTGTGGTCAAACGACTCGGCACTCAAGTTACTTTGAACAACCCACCTAATATTATTCACTTATTACCTCCTTTGATTCCCCAAAAATTCTCAAATACTCTTCGTCACTGTATCTACACCTGTTACAACACAAACCACTTGTTTGATATACACCAACCGCTACAGTATATGCCAAAAGAGGATAAAAACCATGCTTTGGTTTTGTGTCTCCGCAAAACTTGCAATGATTTTGATTATATTTAGATATTGAAAGCGTGATGTCTTGCGACTTTTTCAAAAGTTTTTTTAACTCTTCAATCGGTACGAATCTATTATTTTTCATTTTTTCTTTGTAAAAAATTATTTCTACTTGTTACAATCATATCAACAACATCAATAACTCTAAACACCTCCCATGACATAGATCCATGTCCAAGTTTAAATCCACAAGATTTGTCCTCTAAGTAAACGCAAGCGCCACCAACGCTTTCGATTGTTATTCCTTGTTCTTCTAGTAAATTTGAGATTTTAGTAAATTTGATTAAACGCTCTTCTAACGAAGCATTGTCTAATCTCTCTGAAGTGCTGTCATATTTCTGTAAATTACTCATGTTTATTCACTTAACATCGCTACAGCCTTTTCAACATCTTGTTCCTGTAACCCAACCAAACTTTCAGTCTTAATTTGTCTGGATCTCATGAACTCATTTGAGATAATTGAAATATTGTCGTCTATAACAATAAAATCTTCAATCTCATCATTCTCAGTCAATATTTGTTTTATTCCTTGTTCTTTTGTTGTTCCATCCGCTCTAAATCCAACAATGGTTCCTTTTGTGACACCTCTTGACTCCAATAGCTCTTGCAATTTTTCATGTTGCCCAGCAAATAAAGGATCATCCACCCAACTTGATATAATAAAGATTTTTGCTCCAGTTCTTTGTGTAATACTATTTAATCTGCTTACACAATGCGGCAAAGTAGAATTCCAATGCAACATACCTGGTGCAATACAGTCATTTAATACACCATCTATGTCAAGAAACAGGGCTTTCATTTTGTTTTATATTTACCTGGTATTCCTGTTGCCAACTCCACTCTTCTATTTACCAAAATACGTTGACGTGACATGTCTGAAGACCAATATGAATAAATGTAAATTCTTCCTTTTTTATCTTCTCTACCAATCACTTCATTTACTATGTCGTGCTCACCAGTTTTAAGATTTCGCAAACCAACCAAAACCCTTCTTGCTAAAGGCAAAAGCATTTCTCCGTTTTTGATTTTTTGTTCATGCTCTTCGTATGTCTCTTTTTCCCAACGCAATAGAGTTTGCAAATCTACCTCATCTGTTTCCACATCTTTATAAGTAAACTTAACTGGGATCTTATTAAGAGCATCTACAATGGCTTTTTTACACTCAGGACAATATTTTTCATCTTGATATTCTCTTGGTGTGTCGATAGCATCATAACTGCCAGAAAATTGGTAATCATATTCTACACCACAATGTTTGCACTCTAAAACGCCTACTCTCATGAATTTTTTGTTTGCACATTATCCCAATTGTCCAAAAACGCAAGCGTTGAACCATACTCACAATAATTTCCATCCAAATCTCTGATAGAAAATTTTTGCATAGAAATTTTGTTCAATGTAAGTTTATATTCTTTTCCATGAATAAAACCGCAAGATCCATTGAGACCTTTAAAGGTCGCTGTTACTTTTTTTTCTCTAGTTCTCATTTTATTTTTTCTCTAATTTTCTAATTAATTTCATGATTTCAGAATCGCATTTGTAAATCTTGTCTTTGTCAAAACCATAAGGTACTTGAATGGTGTATTCTCTTGTCAAAACTCTTCCAGTGCCATTACAACTTTCACAAGTTTTAAACTCATAATCATTATTACGACCACCCAGATATTCTTTTACTTCACCACAACCATCACATGTATTGCAAATTTCAATTTTCATATTTTCTTAATCTTGTAAAACTTTTTTCTTTGGCTCTGGTTGTGCTTTCTCCATACCTTTAGAAATGCTGTTTTGAGCAGATTTACCCATTTTGTCATATACACCAGACACCATACTATAAATCCATTCGAAGAATCTTCTAAAAGGATTATTTAAAAGTGTTGCGGCAAGAGATGCTGGCCAATATGAAATCCAAGAGGTAATTAGGGATTTTTTTTCACTAGCTTTTGGAATAACTTTTTCTGCAACTTCTTCTGGTGTATCACCTTCAAAAAAGCTACGATTCAAATTTGAGTTCAAATAAGATATCCAATTATTCCATTGGTTTTTTATTGATCCGCCATTACTTTCAAATTTTTCCTTAACCTTTTGAAATGATTCTATTTTGTTATTAATGTAGGACTTCCACTTGATTAAACTCCAAATCAATCCACCAGCAATATAGCTTCCTATAAAGCCAAATGTGGTGCCTGGGCTTGAAAGTACGAACTCAATAATTGAATCCCTGTAATTCCAAATAATTAGCGCTGAGGCTACCGAGAAAATGGTTGTGGCCCACCCCTCTTTTTCAAATTCAAGTAATACTGCGATTGTGATTACTGATGCGATTGCAAACCAAAAAATAAAGGCTGCGTTTGTGATGATTTCTAGCATGATGTTTTGTTTTTATTTGTTGTTTTTATTTGTTTTTAAAATTTTTCTCTAAAGAATGGTTTTATTTTTGTTAAATCGTATTCAATTTTTTCAATACCTTCCTTAGTTAATTTAAAAGCTTGCCCATTAACTTCTAATAAAAAATTTTGAGGCTCTTCTTTGTCGAATGAATCACGAAGTTCAATGGTTTCTCTAATAAAACCATCAGATTCAACCTGGTGTATTCTTATTTCTTTGGTTGTATTCATTTTTTTAAAAATCTTTTTATAAACCTAGCAATTAAACCAGGTGTAATTTGATAGTTTTTTGGTTCTTGATAATACATATCGGCTCTACCATAGGTTTTAGCAAACATCCTCTTTTTGTTTTTCCATATGGTTAAGTTTCTATACGACTCTTCACACCCTTTATAGTGACTTGGAACCTCATAAAACCAAGCCCATTTCTCTCCATCAACAATTATGTCTCTATGCTTTTTTTTCACGCTTTCCTAAAATATTATTCCAAATATCATCAAACGACATCGACGATCTTGCTATTAAACCTTTATCCTTGCTGTGACATTCCACCATATACCCAAGAGAGTGTCTGCTCGGAATTATCCTAATCATATCACTTGTCTTTTGATTTGTGATTTCTAAATAGTGTCCCTTGCGTTTTATTTTTACAAATTGGTTTTCACCCAAATATGGAAGCAACGTGCCAACATGATGACTGGTATCAAACTTAATTCCATGTACAAGGTTGTAATATTTTTTTCTTAAATATTGCATCGCCCAATGTCCCCAATATTTTCTTTGACTCCAATTTATCACGATCTAGCTTTTTTGATAATAACAAATATAAAAATTAATAACGAATTGTGCAAATAAAAAAAGCGGATCTTTCGGACCCGCTTTATTCATATAAAAATAAAATTTTATGGCGCTACCGCTAAACGATTATCTTCAGTTATACAACATACAAACTCTCTCTTTCCAGCCTTATATTTTATGAACATAACCAACTTACCATCTGCATTATACATTATCCAATCTCCGTCTTTTTTATCATTTCTAAAATTAGCAACAGAAATAATACACCCGTTTTCAGCATATCTTGTCCATGTTCCAACTCGTTCTTTGTTAAGATTAAAGTATTCAATTTCTTCAACTGCACCACTTTCGTAGTATTTAGTCAATTTATAAACATTTTCCTGTTGAGCTACGCAAGACTTTATACTGCCATTTGCGTAAAATGTGGTGTCTTTTTGAGCTGGAGTTGCCGAGAAGCAAAACAGTGCAAACATTAAAATAAGTAGTTTTTTCATAATCCTGGGTTTTAGTGTTATTAAATTGTTACCCCTGTATTATGTAAATATACGCTATTTTTTAATAAAATACAAGTCTTTAAAAACTTAACATTGGAATTTATCCAAAAACCACTTCTCCCATGACACAAAGCTGTAAAAACACGTCTGCGTCATTAGCATCTGCGTTTTCTAAAAGAATATTCTCCCAAACATCTGGGTATTTTGATTTAACCAAACTGATTGCCTCCAAAATAGAATCCATATCAACTGTCCCAAGTTTTTCTGAATGATTCTCAGCATCATGAAACACAACATATCCACCATTTAATATATGGTTACCAATAGCTTCAGAAGAATTTACACCATTTGGAAGTGTCGGTATGTAATACCAATAATTAGACCCACCTTCTAACGCTGTTACAAACAGATCAATTATATCCTCCTTACTCAGGTTTCTTTTTAAAAGTTCTTGTCTCTCTCGTTCATATCTCTTATCGTTCAAGAACTTCTTTTTGTAATAATTAAATAGGTTCTCTCTATATTTTTCTTCGTTAAAATCTTTGTATGGATATGAATTTTCTAACTGCTTTATTCTATCAATTACAATTTGTCTAACACTGTCATCTAATTGAGCTTTTTCAAGCGCTGTCTTCATTGAATGTATTTGGACCCCTGTTTCCTCGACTTCTTTCTTAGCTTTTTCTAATTCTTCAGACACCTGCTGAGTTATATTATCCAACTCGATTTGAGATAATTCAAAATCCACGTTTTCCAAGATAACTTTCTTTATAAACTTTCTAACATCCATACAAATAAATATGGAGAAATTTGAACAGATGAACTTACTTCAGAACATCCTCCAATCTAGACCTAGCTGTTTTTACATCAATTTTACCACCAGAAAGTTTCATAACCTCACCAAACAATTTGTTGATCAATCCAAGCTTTCCTTTTTTATAGTTGGCCACAATGTCTGGGTTGAGCTTTATCACCTCTTCGATAATTGAATCCACCTCGCCAGAATCTTTCACAGAAAAATCAGATAAAGCCAAAGCCTCAGCGTATGTATATTCAAACGAGTTAAGCAATCTAGGCAACACCTCTCCAATCAAAATTTTCCTATCCTTGCCGCTCCAGGTTAAATCAGAAATCAAATTTTCTAAGTTATCAAACCACACAGGATACTCATCAATTGGTAGAGGTATCATTTCACCCTTTTTATGTGGACGTGGATCTGGAACTGGATGGGCATTACAAAATGCGGCCACTTCATTAAGCACAAAGTTGATGCATGTATTCACATATGGTGCCATAAAACTTGGCGAGTCAGCCATCATCTTTTTAATATCAAATAAATTACACATTCCCTCATCTACATATTCATGATAATAAAGTGTAATTACATTCCACAAAATACAATCTGTGGTAAAACCATTTTTAAGCTTAGGAGATCCTTCATCATAATAAAGGACTCTTAGATTAAAATTGTGATGATGACCATGTTCTTTCATTTGTGTTTTTTGTTGTTTTTACCCCCATGTGTCGGTAGTGTTGCGTTACAATTTGGACAAAGTATGCGTAAATTTTCTAAGCGATTATCATTGTTAATTCCATTTATATGATCAAGAATCAAACTCATGTGCTCTCCGTTCCATTTTTCTCCCTGTCCACATTTTTCACAAAATCTTTGTTTTAACCCTTCAGCGTAAAGTCTTTTTTTTAAAGAGCTTCTACTATAATTTGAGTTTGATACTAAAACTAACTCTAATTTTATGATATTTTTTTTAAAATTAGAAACATTAATTAAGGCTTGCTCGTTTACAAAATGAGTAATATCTATTTCATATTTTTTTATATAATTTCTAATAACACCATGATTACCACCAGCAGCTTTAAGACCCATTTTTTTTATTACTTCTGAGACACTCTTAGATTCTTTAATTATAGGCTCTAAATTTTCCTTTAAATATTTAAATCTAATACCGTTAAATTTTACTTTTAAAATATTTGCTCGTTTAATAATTGCTTTTTTATGTCTAAAAAGCACATTCGAGCAATATTCTGCACCGTATTTTGGATAGTTATTTTTTAAATAATTTTCTTCTTCTAATGTCCATTTTTTACCTTCATTTTTCATAGTCGTTAAATTTTAAATATAAATAGTAACAAAAACTTAAAGTTTAACGATTAATCAATATTAATATTGTTCCCCCAGGTGGACTCGAACCACCATCCCGAACCTTCAAAGGGTTGGATCCTGCATTAGACGACAGGGGAATATGTTGCTCCACAGGGACTCGAACCCCAATCACACACCTTCAGAGGGCGGTATCCTGCGTTAGACGACAGAGCATTATAATTGTTGCGAAGGTAGGCCTCGAACCTACACTGGGACTCATCATCCACCGCCACATTCAAAGTGTGGGAGCCTGCCTACTTAGCCGACTTCGCAATATTTCAAACGTTTCATAAATCGGACTCGAACCGATAGCTGCCCAACGCACCCGCTATTCACATAGTGGTTTTGGTGTCGAAACCAAAATGTTGCCACAATTACACCATTACAAAACTTGTTGTCCCAAGAAGATTCGAACTTCTATTACGTGAGTCAAAATCACGGGTCCTGCCGTTAGACGATGGGACAATATAAAAACAAAAAACCCTGGACACTTAGAGCGTCCAGGGTTTCAATTGCCTTGTATAGTTTACGTTAGTTACTTGCAGACAATAGACGGACAGCCCTCGTGTGAAGGTTGTTGCTGTTGTTGCTGCTGAGTATTAACGTTTACGTTCATATTAATAAATAGTCTCTTTTTTACTTTATACGCACAAAGATATAAAAAGTTTCAATAAAAACAAAATTTTTTATAATAAATTAAAAGGTAAATATCTGTTTAAACCCCGACCACTTTACAGCCGACCTTATCTCATCGGTCATTCTTTTTTTCATATCACTAGAAAATATGATAACAGCCCCAAGATCTTGAGGTCTATACACAATACTTACACTGTGATATGGAACTCCACATGTTTTTGTTAACATCTTATGAACCTCAACCATTTTATACACAATTTCATCTGGGATATCTTTTAAATCGCCGTGTATCCTAAAACTACTCATTTTCTTCTGGGTTATAAAGTGTATAGATGGCAGTTAATTCTTCTCCTGGCTCTATATCATTAATAGCATAAAGATAAATAAATGGATCCTCATGCACAACTTTGCAATTTGGATTCTTAGAATTATGATTAAAAAAACCGCCAAGAGGAGTTCTTATTAAACCATCCTCAAATCTATCATCCATTATATGGGTTAAACCAATATTGGTGCCTTCTAATATTTTTTCTACAGCAAACAAACCAAGCTCATCACGCCCAGTGATATTACTTAAATATTCACTCTTTTTTATTGTTACTGATGAAGGTAGTGGCCTGTACATATTAAAATATAGTACAAAAAAAGAGAAAAAACAAAAAAGCCGAACAAAATATTCGGCTTTGTATTATTTTTTTACAAATCTCTCGCTTCCTGGTCCACAACCTAAAACCCCTCTGGCATCATACTTAGTAAAAGAATCTTTATAATCCTTATCATCCATTACTTCGTACTGGATTTTGTTATCAACCATTTTTGGTTGTTCGACAATCCACTGACCATCTTGGATTGGCTTGTTAAAACCTGAGCACAATCTTAAAATAGACTCGCTTTCCTCAGATTTATATTTAATACCTCTATACATTGGGTACTTAATAAAATCATCAATGTTATCATTATTTTCTTTGGCTTGTTTTACATGCTCTGTTAGTTTAACCACTTCGTAAAACGATGTTTTTTTGTTTGATTCTGTTGTCATGATTTATTTGTTTTGCGTTTAAAGTCACATATTTCTACATAAGCATCCATTCTAGCTGCTAATTGAATAAAGTCTCGATCAAGCCAATATCCTTCTTGACATTTTATATCTCTTTGTTGAACAGTAATTGAAAACTCATCTACATTTAAAGATTTAAGATGAGGAAAGAGCTTGTTAGCATTTGCAATTGTTATTCCCAATATCCAACAAAAACCAGAATCCCATGGCTTTCCAATTCTGTCTGGTCTACCTCTTTTTTGTAATTCACCCAACTCCCAAACAGGATAAAACTTGCATTTTATTTTTGGATATTTTTTCAACAAATCCTCTACAGATTTTATTTTTAATTTATCCCCGTGGAGACTTATATCAATCTTTGGTTTCATTACATAAATTTAAGAAATATTTTTGAAAAATACAAAATCAAATTCCTGTTCAAAAACCACCTTGGTTTTATCCGCTTTTTTAAAGGTCCACCTTTTTTTACCCTCAGATTCAATATAATCTATATCACAACTCGCTTCTGGGTTGTCTTTACAAAACTGTTTTACCTCCTCAGAAGCCTCTGTCCACTGTGTCATATTCTATCAAAATAATTAATCCATTCATCAATGTGCTCGATTTCAATTTTTGTCATTTTGCCGATCCTACCCTCAATTCTATGAGCAATAAAAAACTCATCGTCTTTTTTACACACAAATGTAAATTTTCTTGTCCAACCTTTTATGTCGTCAACAAATTGCTTACGCTTCATAATATTTTCAAACTCTCTGTCTGTCATTGTCGAAGCGTTAAAAAATAGTGTAATTTAATTTGTGTTAAAGTATTTGTTTGTGACCCAAGTGGGAGTCGAACCCACAGAACTTAGTTTCTGAGACTAAGATGTCTTTACCAATTGCATCACTGGGCCATTTTTGATTTTTCATATCAGCGTAGCCAGGTTTAACCTGACCACATTGATACGTTTTATAAGAAGGGTATGGGCACGGGAATCGAACCCGCATATCTGGAGATCTTGCTTCTCCACTATCAGTTACGAACTGACTCCTGCTTCCGTCGTGAAGGGGTGAACCCTAGGTGTTTTCCCTCTGCTATGACACTGTCTATAGCTTAAACTACGCCAACCGTGTTTATTTTTTTATTTCAACTCCACACTCTTTACAGAGAGATAGTGTGTCGCTGCATGATTTGCAAACCTTATCACAAGGTATGTGAGGTGTAACAACTCTGTCACCACATTTTTCACACTCTCCTTCAGAGAAAGCATGCATGACTATTTTTCCTTTTTTACAACTTTCGCAAACCATGATTTATTCAATATTAATTATAACTTTATTTTGTTGTCTTGCACTCTTTTTTCTAGGACGATCTTTGCGTCTTCTAGCTTCAGCTCTTTTTTTCTGGCTATTATAACGAAGACATGGCGGAGCATACTTGTCGTGTCCACCACAACAACCACAATCTTTCTTTTTCACTCCGTATGCCTTCATTTTTATTTTTTTATAGCAAGTTTTTTAATTTTAAAAAATATGTCGTTAAACCAATCTTTTAATACAACAAGAGGGTTAACTCTGGAGTAATAAAAAGACAGTCCAAACCAAAACCCCGCAACAAGGTAAAAAATACCTGTGGTAGTCCAATATGAACCTGTTAAGTCTAACACCATTTTGAACAACACATCGAAGCCAAAAGGGTTGAAAAACATTCCAATCATAAGACTCAGGGTCGCCATCTTCTGATTCTTTTCTTTCTTTATTTTCTTGTTTATCACTGTCACAACTGTCCATATTTTATTTGTTAATTAAACTTCTCCAGCAAGCTGGCAGCACACTTTGTGCACTTTTTTGTGACCCAGGTGGGAGTCGAACCCACAGGACTTAGTTTCTAAAACTAAGATGTCTTAACCAGTTGCATCACTGGGCCATTTTTATTTTGTACCCTTACAGAAATATAACCTGTATATCATAAATCACTACATTTTAAATATCATGGTCTTCCAATTTTCACACAAAGACAATTAAAAATAACCACCCACATTTTTACCAGAATGATTAGGAGTTTGACTATGACAATTTGCACATAATATCTGAAGGTTTTCAAGTTTGTTGTTATACTTATTTCCATCTTTATGATGAAGTTCTAAAGGGATTTGTTTTTTATTCCACGTTCTTCTTTTACATTGTTCACATTTTTTTTCTTTAACAAAATCTTCAAATAATTTTATTTTTAATTTATTTGAGTTAATACACACATTTGTCAAATATTCCAAAGCTGTTTTTCTTTTTGGGCTATTTTTTTGCCCTTTGGCACCTTGATTACCTTTATAATATAAATCCATTTTTTCAAGATACATATCTAAAGTTTCTGCCTTACACTTTAATTCTCTACACATATATGCTTTAGTTTTATTTTCTGATATCCAGTTCTCTATTTTAGTTTTACTTTCTAAAATATCTATTCTCAAATTTCCTTTTGCCATTATATTGTTTTATTTATAAATAGTATACATTTTTATTTTTTTAAACATTGTGTCTACCATTCCACCACATCGGCATTTATTTTTTTAGAGCCCCAGACAGGAATCGAACCCGCATTTTTCATGTTCCGTTACGCTACTCTTGGTTCGATGCCAAGGACGATACAGGGGCGTTTTTCAATCTGGCCAAAACTATGGTTTTTTACCCACTTTTGGCCAGATATAAATATCAACTTATTTTCATGAAGTCATCACTTGCAATGGATTTTTTAATCCACCTGAAAAGTTCTGAACCTTTAACTTCATTGAAAAACTTGGTGCTGCCAAGATCTTCGGAAAGAATTAAAAAAGGATCACCGTCGACATAAAAAGTTTCCACTGTACTAATTGGAAATTGATATACTCCGTTCTCTAATTCAACTGTATAAAACAATTTGCCTTTTTCGTAATGACTAAACTTTGCCATCACCTTACTTTTCATGAGTTCTTTCTGAACATCAATCGCATTTATTTTTATCTCGTTTTCCATAACATTTATATTAAATCAAAGATACTAATTATTATTCCATTTTTTAAGCCTTTTTTAAAACCTAAAATTTTATCTTTATGAATCATTTTTCCATCTGGTAAATGAACCATACCATTTTTATCCATCTTGTAGCCAAGAGCTTCTAAAACATAAGGCATTGCCCTCTCAGTATATATCAATTTTCCAGTTTCCATAATTTTACTTGTCGCCCCTGACAGATTTGAACTGTCCTCCTTCGCCTTGTCAAAGCGATACTCCACCCAAGCAAGCTGAGGGGCGTTTTATTTGTGAGCACTGAGGACTCGAACCTCTTTCCTAGCCAAACCTCCCCTGTTTCCAAAGAAGTGAGGATTCGAACCTCTCGGTGACCCGTCGGTCATAGCACCGTGCATGCTCAATTTTGTGCGAGCTGAGGATTCGAACCCCTTTCTCATTGCGCTCCTCTTGGATGTTACCCCAAGTGTGCAACCATTACACCATACTCGCTTTTGTGTAGCAGATTGGACTCGAACCAATAACGTGACCGTATTTTAAAGTACGGGACATACCATTTCGCCTTATTTTTTATTCACTACCACTACATTTGTTTATTTTTTTAGAAATAAACTTCGTAGTTCTGGTGGGACTCAAACCCACGATAACTCGCATGTAAAACGAGCGCTTTTGTCGCTAAGCTACAGAACCATTTTTAAAAGAACGTATTCGGTACCGATGGTGGGATTCGAACCCACACGCTAACTAAGAGCACAGGTTTTTGAGACCTGCGTGTCTACCATTCCACCACATCGGCATTTGTGTTGATGAGAGGACTCGAACCCCCAGCTGATGATTAACACCTCACTTTCGCAGCCAGATTAGACTTCATCTGACTAGGGAAATTTTCTTTTCAGAAACACCCAGCGTATACCAATTCCGCCACACCAACATTTGTACCTCCACCAGGATTCGAACCTGGAACCCCTCGCTTCGTAGGCGAGCGCTCTAATCCATTGAGCTATGAAGGCATTTGTACCGAGGAAGGGAGTCGAACCCTCACGTCATAAGACACTGGCTTCTTAGACCAGCGTGGCTGCCATTACACCACCTCGGCATTTTTAATTTACCATCCATTAATAAGTGAGTGTTCTATACGATGACAATTAGCACACACCAACATACACTTATCAATTTCTATTTTTATTTTTTCCCATTTCTGGTACTTAATTTTTGCAAAGTTCACATCCTTCTCTTTTGGATTAAGATGATGAAATTCAAAAACGCTATAATGACTGTTTTTTAAAGCTAGAGCGCATTTTTCACACTTGCCGCCCTTATAATCAATCATTTTAAGTTTTACTTTTCTAACTCGCTCACTGTGATATTTATTACTACAACTTTTACAATAACCAGTCACCTCATGAGATCTACCATTTTCATGGCGCTTATAAAACTCATATACATTTTTTGTTTCATTACACTTTGCACATTTTTTTTCTACAACTTTTTTATTTGACCTTTTGTTAAACTTTTTTTTATTTGTTTTCAGGCCAAATTTTTCTAACCAATACCTTAGATTTGTTTGTGAAACTTCTAAGGTTTCTGCTATTTCACGTTGTGAAAAATCTTTATCAATTAGTTCAACAATTTTTTCTTTATTCATAACTGCATTTTTGTTATAAATAGTGCAGTTTTTTGTTTTTAAATAAAAAACCAAGTGAACTATGTCAAAGAACTTGTACTCGCTACTGGATTCGAACCAGTGTAAACCAATAAAGGCCTCTGCTTTGTAAGAGCAGCGCTGCTAAACCAACTGAGCTAAGCGAGCATTTAATTGAATGTTTTTAAATACCATCTTGCAGAATAAGCTACTACTCTTTGAAGTGTTTCGTTTTGACTAACCATCATTGGACAATGCCAACCAATGTTTATCCAAACATTTCCATCTTCATCTTTACTGAGCTCTTTTTCCCAATAACAGTAACCTTTTATATGCCAATAGTTTTCCATTCAATTTAATTTTGTGGGGGAGTTTGGAATCGAACCAAGTGAGAAGTAACTTAAACAAGTGGCCTTCGAAGTGAAGAAGGAAATTTTGTAAGTAAAAACCCTTCTCCCCCAATATTTTTATTTCAATGAACTTTTGTGTGATCTATCGGAATCGAACCGATGTCAAGACCTGCCTCTTCAGGGCAGCGCTAAACCGTCTCAGCTAAGATCACATAGTGGGGAAGGCATGGATTCGAACCAGCGACACAAAGTTTTTCAATAGAAGTATCTTAACAAGTGGCCTCCGTCAAGCGGATGTAATTTTGCAAGTCATTACGACTTTTGCTCTACCAACTGAGCTACTTCCCCAATTTTTTATTTTAGTGAACTAATATTTTTTAAAGTCTTATTCTTTGCAGAATATGTTTTTGTTTGTGAATGACAATTAGGACATAAAAATCTCAAATTTTCCAAACGATTATCATCGTTTATTCCATTTATATGATCCAATTGTAGTGATATTTTTTTATTCATCCATTCACCATTATTGCCGCAACATTCACATTTATATTCAATCAAATTATGTTTTAAAATTCTTTCTTTTATTGTTTTGCCAATAGAATCTGAATTTTCAACAAACAATTCATTATTCGATTTTATTTCATGGAATTTGTTGCCTCTATCTTGTTTGTATTTCAAGTGACTTATGTCAATACAATATTTTTTACAATATCTATCTAACGTTTGAAAATTTCCAGACTTAATTGAAATATTTAAACTTCTTAATATATCTGATTTACACTGGGAGTTTTTTATTGCTTTTTCTAAATTTTTCTTTTCCCATCTATGAATTTTTTTATAACCTGAAGTTTTAATTTTAAACTTATTCAACCAATATCTCATTGTAGTATAAGACACTTCAAAAAACAAACACATTTCTCTTATAGAGAGCCCTTCTTTAGCCTTCGCCAAAATCTTTTTTTCTTCCATTTTTTATTTATAAATAGAAATAAAAAAGACAAATTTGGTAAAAGTTAAATACAACTTTAACTATATTTGTTACACTATTTCAAAGAACATTTGTGTGATGAGAGGGAATTGAACCCCCGACACAAGCGTCTTCAGCGCTTTGCTCTACCCCTGAGCTACCATCACAAACGCCTGAGATTCTCGCCCCAGGGCTTTATAACCGACTTCAGGCGTTCCTTCCTGATGATACCTGTAAATTCAGGTCTGCGATGCGCTCCTCTTTTCAATCGAGGGATGCGTTACGGGATTGTGTGACAGATCTGACTCGAACAGATGTCTCTGGTTTTTCAGACCAAGCGCTACAGGATTTCTCCACCACCTCAGCTACTGCCACATTTTAAAACATTGTGGGTTAGTTCTAACCTAACACGGACAATTGGGATCACCCACTCTGCCATTTATGGATTCATCGTATTATCATTTGCATCCACAATGTTTTCAACAAAAAAAAAGAACATAAAAAAACCCCGACTTTTTTGGTCGGGGTTCAAGTTTAAATTTCCTTACAACGAAATTAATTCATGACATACCCGACCTGGCTACTAAATAGCACAAACAACACTTGCACCAAAAAGAGTGCACGTAAGCTGCGAAGGTTAGATATGTTAGAATAATTTTTCATTTGTTATAAATATACGTAAAAATTTGTTTTTCGATATTTTATACGTACAAAGGTAATATAAGTTTCAGGTATTTGCAAGTTTATTTTTGAAATTTGACTTAAAGTGCTGAAAATCAATTTAAAAAATTTATTTAGTTTCCCAAAAATGATAGCATTTTAAGCAAGTGTACAAGGTGTAATCTTCACCATAGCTCATCAATTTACCTGGAACATGAGGCCCATTCACTCTTCTCATACGCTTTTCTATTCTCACATCCGATGATCCACATTTATGACAAGTTTTTTTATCTAACTCTTTTTCTTCTTGTTCAATCTTTCTAACTGCTTCACCCCAAGTGCAACGTTCCTTGAACATTACAAGCAATACCAATAATGTGTTCATATTTTACCCTCCTGTATTTCTTTTACAAAGTTTTCAAAATGCAAAATCAATGCTGGGTGATATCCATTTACAAGAAAAGGTGTTTGATTCACCTGATTCATTATAACTGTTTTTGGATCAATATTCCAGATCTCATCCAATTTATGCACATTGTCTTTAAATTTACCCTCAAGGTATATTTTAAAATCCTCACCTGCTTCAATGAGTGTTTCATTAGATTCAGATCCTAAACTTGGATAATTAGCTCTTATAAAGTGTGGGAAATATTCCGTATTCATGTATTTTATTTTTTAAACTCTATTGTATCAACTTTCCACTCGACACATTCTTGTACAAAAAGTGGACCATAAAATTTATGAACCAATTCTTCTTTTACACAAACTTTTTTTGTCGTATAAAGTTTATCATTAATTAAAAAAGTGTCTGGTTCAGACTTACAAGAACAAACAAATAGGGCGATTATAAACAAAAACTTATTCACTTTTTTCTATTATGTGTTTCGTTGCGATCATAAAAATCACAAGGTTTTTTCTTAACCCACTCAATAAATTTTTGCATTTCTGGATGGATCTTTATTATTTCTGGGTCATTAAAATCTTTTTCAAGCTCTTTATTTGTCCAGATTGAATGCACTTTACGGTGGCAAATTTTGTGTAAAAACTCTGTTTCTTTTCCGCCACGAGATTTTGGCACCATATGATGCTTATCAATTGATGGTCCTTTCCACATATCTCTTTCACAAATTGGGCATTTATCTATAACAACTGGTTCACTCATAAGAATAAATTATTTATCAAACTTAATTTTTAAGCCATGTGTTTCTTTAACCCTATCCAGTGGTGCCAATTTAAAAAACTTTGCAACATCAGCAGGATCTTCAAAAATCTCTGAAGTCCACCAAGTGTTTTTACCAAAAGAAATTTCATACACAGGTTCATTATCTGTGTATCTCTTACCAGTCACAAGTCCAGCAACAATTCTGGCACCCCACATACCATTGTCGATTATACCATATCGTGGTTGACCAATATGCTTATCTTCATTCATTTCTTTTTTAGTTTTTTACGCAATGAATCAATAGCTGGCTTCATATCTTTTATAAGCCAACGTTCAATATCTTTTGGGGAATAATTTTTATTACCCTCAAGTGATTCCCATGCCTCAATTAATTTTTTAACCTCTTTTCTCAATCGTAAATCTCTTTTGTCATTATGATTATAATATCTCCACGAACACTTAAACTTCGTCCGAATTGTTTTCCATCAAGCGCAACAGATACAGATTGACTCATTAAGTGTTGAACCTGGAAGCCCTCTTTGATTTTTGCATCCATCCAGGTTTTTGCATAACTGGCTGTGTTGCATACAAAAGTTATTGTTTCAATCTTTTTGGCTTTTTGCTTTGCTGGAGTGCCAGACATAATGAGAACAACCAACAATACACTACCTATAAAAGCTACGGAATAAATAATTGCCTTTTTCATGATTCTATATGGATTATACGCAAAAAAAATTAAATAGTTTCATATGGAACTGGTTCAATTCTTTTAATTGGTGCGTCATTTTGAAAATCGGTCTCAGCCAAAGCTTTTGTATCAATATAAGTGTCGTTGTTCAATTCATGACCTTTCATTTCTACATATCTGTATTTTCTTTTTTGGAGAAATTCTGGTACATTTTCGCCAAGCTCTATGTGTTCCAAATAATACTTTCTGGTCATTGGCCCAGTGTGTTCATAAATGAAAGTGTGATCTACAGGGACCATACCGCCAACTTTTGGGGCTTTTCCATCATGAGCATCCATTGTTGGAAAATAAATGAATCTACCACCACCAAATGGCTTGTATTCAAAAGCAATTGGTTGAGAAGATGAGGTTTCGTTTGTATCAAAAAAACAAACCGCAAAAGACCAACCAGCATATTTTTCTTGAAAAAAACTTTGTAATTCTTCTGAAATTTCAGGTCGTTTTTCCTCTGGAAATTCTGCTATGGCTTTTTTTACATCATCAAAGTTTTTAGTTAAAACAATATCGTAAATTCCAAGTTTAAATCTTTCAACACTTAAACCTTTTGACAAAAACCCTCTTGATCTCATTCCACACCACTCATCCCACTCAGCTTTCTCAATAATGTCGTCAAGAAAATTTTTATAGTTTTCTGTGTTATGAAATAACGATTGTGTTGTTTCACCTGGAATCGGCAAAATCATCGCATTTGGCTTTCCAGATTCATTTTTTACACTGTTGCTATAAGCAATAAAATGGTTTCCGTTTTCTAAAGGAAGAGATAGAATTTTTGTCTTTGACAATGCGGCGGTATTAACTGTTATGCACATTATTATTTTTTTGATTAATATATTTTTTTACAAGCTCAATATTTGGAAGAACAAAAAGTCCTTTTGTGCCACCATCTTCACTCCACACTGTACATTTTTCAACTGGAGACAACTTATCATACCAAGCCTTAAATTTGCACATTTCATCAATAAACATACCTTCCAACGTTGTAGTAAGACTTGGGTGATCAACAGCGTCACCACTTACATTTTCTCTTGGTATTTCTTTTACCTTATCAAAAATTTGATGCCATAGTGGGCTTCTTTTTAAGTTGCGAGTTTTTTCCATAATTAAGCTTTAACTTCAAATCTTGATGGGTGGCACCAGTGAATTGTATCACCATTTGGAAGCTCTTCTCTACAATTGTAGCATGTAATCCAATTGTGTTGAGATTTTAACCCAACATCAATGTGTTTTTGACCACATTTACACTCATACACTTCCTGAGCTGGATATTCTTTGTTCATTGTCAAATCTGGAGCTATTGTGTTTCCAGGTAAAAGTTGAACGTTTACACAAATGATTGTGTTGTCTTTTTCAATAGTTGTTTCTACAATTGCCATTTTATGTTGATTTTTAAAAAATTAAAAAATTGAGTCCCAAAATTTTGAACTGATAGCAGTCAAATGTTTTATTTTCGATTTTCCAATGCTCGGTATCTATGTTGTTATCCAACAATTCTTTGAATATAGTTGATCTGGCTTCTTTTGAGCACCAAACGCTACAAATAAAACCATCTGGTAATTCTTGTCCTTTTTTAAGCTTAATACCAAGCTCAATAAGATCGTGTAAGTTGTTTATTTTTTCCATGTTATTGTAAGTCTTCAAATTGGCTTAAATCTATGTGTTGTTCATCTTCTCCAGCAACTTGTCTGTTTTGTATTTCACTATGTCTTTGAGTAGCGTAATACCAGTTTATAGACTTTGGTGGGTTTAAAAAATGATATAAAGCTAATGACATCATTTTTGCTGCTTCTTCAGCAGGAACTCTACCAGCATTTGTGCCGAGTCCTGGGCAAACAACAACATCAATTCTTGTATCTTCGTATTCGCTACCATTAGAAGTGAGAACATCATACATTTTGTTGTGTTGTTCAACGGCAATAAGCATAGCTTTCATAGCAGAATACACATAAGAAGTTTTGTTTATATCCATTGGTATTCTCATGGTCGGAGTATGAGCCACATATTTGTTTTTCTTAAGCTTTGGCTTGTTTGGAATTGAAGTGTCAAATTCGTAATTTTCATTACCTCTAACAATCATTGATGTTCCAACTGGTTGTTCACCCCAATACTCCTCAATTACCATTTGTTGAACACGCTTCATCATTTGTACACCGAAGTAATCAGTGATACATTGGTCTACGCCGCCATCCATAAGTCCAAAAGAGTTTGCGGCGCTCACCACACAATCAGATCTGTGCATCACTTTTTCAAATGGTACATTTACAACTTCTACTTGTTTAAATTGTGCGAAATGTTTTTTAAACGCCTCAAAAAGATCTGGGCTAATTGCTGAAAGTATTAATTTAAATGTCATGCTTTTTTAATTTAATTTTTGAAAATCCATGCTAAAGGATTTGTTTTTGTACACTTATCTTTTGGAAATTTTGCATTAAACGACCCAGCCATACTTGAATGGATTCCGTAATAAAAGTTCTTTGATTCTTTATCAACATGCAAACAACTCCCTTTGTGAAAATTATCACACTCCTCTGTTAACCAAACGGTGAATTTTTTATTTGTTTTCTTCGCACCCACTAGCTTCTGTCACAAATTCCTTGGCCATGCTCAGATAAATTTTCTTTATCACATATTCCAAGTCCTACAATTTTTACTTTGCCAAAATAAATATCACCAACACCATCCTGACTTTTAAAAACTTCTGTAGCAAAAGCTATTGGAGTTATTTTAACACCTCTACGCTTAACAACTTTCAACTCTCCATCAATAGATGATGATACAATTATTGATTTATCATCTTCTATGTTATCTTGAAGCCATTTAATAAAACTTTTTTTTGTAAATACTGTTGTCATAATTTTTCACTTGCTTTTATAGCTTCCTCTTTAGAGGAGCCAATTAATTTGTATAGATCATCTGGGTGCATTCCTGGTTCCCACTCAGCGCCAGCTGTAATATGAAATTTCTCAGCTTTCATATGACAACTACCAGTCTCATTTAAAAATTCAGTGGTAGCACCTTTGCCATATTTACAAAGTGTAATTCCATTTTCTTTCACATAGCCACCATTTGGCATTTCACCTCTGTCTGTTATATGGTGAGCATCAAAAATTTCGTCTGCATTAATTTTGTGTGGGCCATTACCACAAATACGACAAATGTATTTGTCACGTTCAAACACATCGCTCTTAAATTTTTTGCGTATATCTTTTTTTTTGCCCACTTACATTTTGTTTATAAGTTCACACATGAAATACATGCGCTGTTCTTCGGTATTTAAATCTTCTTCAGTTAACCAAGCCAGCTCCTCATTTTCTTCCCCTTTTCCACCAACAATATTTGCAAAAACATCTTTTGGGCCAATTGCAAAAAATTTAAAGTTATCACCCTCATAACCAAATGAAACTTTTACATTTCCTTTTTTGGAAACAAACTCATAGTTTTCAGATAATTCAATATTAGGTATCTCTGCCATAAATCAATCTATTTTCATTCGTTTAAAATCCAATGGTTGCTTTTCTTGTCTTGCCCTTATAAAAGCGAAGATAGTCAAAATCAGGCAAATTACAAAAAAAATATTTGCCGCAATCATTACCCAAGAAATAGAATACAAATCACTGATTACCCAGCAAAAATTCATCATAATCCAACAAGTAGCCGACACCAAAATGATAAATATGCTCCTAGACTGTCCAGAATAAGTAATTATTGCAAAAATTGACATCCACACGGCTGCAGATCCAATAATTGTAGCGGTATACTCAAATTTGTTCATCCAGAAAAAATCCATCAGCAACCACATTAATGTAGCCACTGTTTCAAATTTTTCATATAAATTAAGTTTATTCATTTGCAAACACTTTGTTTTCAGTATAAACCAATTTAGGAAACAAAATTACCTTCTCAAGACTTCTAAGGCTGTTTAAAGCTTCGTTGGCCTTATTTGGTATAACTGGCAAATAGCAATGTGTAATTTCAATCAAAGCCATATGTAAAGTTCTCAATATAAAAGCTCTCCGATCTGTTTCGTGCCCTTTACTCCAGGGTTCGTGTTTCACAATGTATTGATTTGCTTTTGTGCACAATTCATTGAGCGCTGTCATTGCATCACCAAGCTCGTATATATCATACAAGAACTTGACAGACACAACCTCTCCATGAAAAACCTTGTCATACTCATTTGGCAAAGACGAATCTACATCAATGTTATACAAATTTATAAGATGTACAACTCTAGCCAAAAGATTACCATAGTTATTTGCAAGATGTGAATTATATAAATTCACCAATTGCTCTTCATCCCAGGAAGAATTACCATAAGTTTGAAGTCCAGATATGGCATAAAACCTAACAGCATCAACACCGTATTTGTTCAATTGCTCAATAGGATCTGTAACATTACCAACACTCTTTGATTCTTTTTGTCCATTTTTATCCAATATGGTACCATGACACAATAATGCTTGTGTGTGCGGTGCACCTGCAGCAATAAGAAGCCCCTGGAAAATTGCAGACTGAAACTTTAAGTTGTCTGGCCCAAATATTTGAACAGAATTTTCCCAATACTTTTCAAAATCTTCTTTATTCCAATAATAACCAGCGACAAATATGTAGTTCAACAATGCTTCAAACCACACATATATTGTTTGGGTATCGTCATCTGGAACTGGAATACCCCAAGGTACAACGTTTTTATCACGTGAAATAGAAATGTCGGAAATACCTTCAACATCATCAAAACCCTCTATGATGTTTTGTAATTCCTTGTGTTTTTTAAGTGGTCTCAAACCAGAACCAGAACGAAACCACTCTGTTAATTGTGGTCTGAATTTACTAAGTGCAAAAAAATAGTTTTCCTCCTTAACGGAGTTTAACTCCCTATTTGGGTGATCTGGGCATTTACCATCAACTAAATCCTTATCAAACTTAAAAGCTTCACAACCTACGCAATATTTGCCCTCGTAACTTTTTTTGTATATTAAACCTTGTTCCACGCAATGTTTCCAAAATTTTGAAACCTGTGCATAATGTTTTCGATGAGAAGTTCTATAGAAAGAATTGGCCTGGATATTAAACCCATAACAAAAACCTTTCCACTTTGTGGCAAGTTCATCTAAATATTGTTGCGTTGGTACACCATTTGCTACTGATGCCTCATAAATTTTTTTGCCATGTTCATCAAGACCTATATTAAAGTGCACGTTGCTGTCGCCTAATTTGGCTCTAAAATGTCTCGCCAAAGTGTCTCCTATAATAAATTCAAACGCATGACCTATATGAGGTTTAGAGTTTGCATATGGCAATGTTGTTGTTATAAATTTTTTCATCAATGTCGTGTGTTTTTATTTTACAAGAAGACAAAACAAATCACTTTTATAATCCTCCCCATCATCTACAATTCTGTACAGTTTATTAAAAGCAACACTTGTAATTGTGTAAGTCAACAACTTATCAATATCTTCTTTTGTTATGCTGATAATAGAAGTATAAACATATATATGTTTAACTTCATCAAAAACTTCAAGTGTTATATCTGATTCTGCCTTTACAATTCTAGTGTTATTGCTCAAAAAAAGAACAACACCTTTGTTGTTTTCAATTTTAATAGAATCCTTGTGAAAAACAACACATTCATAAAATGTTGTATCTTTTTGTATCTTCTTCATAAAAAGAAAATCTCTAGAACCATCAACAACACACATGTACGGCTTACCATCAGAATCAATATATGATCTTATTCTTTCATCACACTCTGTAAGAGTTTGAGAATTCATAACCAAAGAGCATACAAAACACAATATGTAAAAAAGCTTATTCAATTTTTTAGTCCCTCACCTTTATTGTTTACAACTTCAATTTTTATGTTCATGTTTCTTGTAATCTCTTTGAAACGTTCTATTAAAACATCTGGATTATTTTTAAATCTACCTATTGCCAGTCTGTAATATTCTTCTCTTTTGTTTTGATCACCGTTGATATATTTCATGGTTCCTTTTTCACACCAACCATCAGGAAAACAAATTGCTTCCTTAGTAAAATCATCTATAAATTTATCAAATTTGCTCCAGAATAAAAACTTTAAAATCTCTTCTCTTGTTGACCACTCCGTTAACCATTCATCAGAACTTTCCGACCAAAACCTATAAAGAGTTTCTTTGTTTTTTTCTTCTTTTATTTTTAAACTCCAACCCATATTTAGCTTAATGCAAATAATTTCATGCCAGGAACAAATTTTAAATTACCAACAATTTCACCGATTTCATGACCCCATTTATCCACAATAAACAAACGCTCATTTTTTACACGAATCAAATTAAGATAATGCAACCAATTAAGTTCAAATTCAAACGTTGGTTTCCATGACAAAATTTTCCCATGAAATCTTTGCGCAATTTGTAGCTCTGCGTTTACCATAATACTTTCCATAGTATGAGGTGCCATGTTTGGTATATCCGCAAAAACCTTGTGATACCAATAGATGTTACTCCAATGTTGATGGGTCACTTGTGAAAACGGAATTCTGACACCTTCAACTGTTGTCCATTTTTGTTCTAACACATTTATAATATCTTTTGCTCCCATATTACTTATTTTTTTCGGCCCAAGCTGTTTTAATTTGATGGATCAAAGAGCCGTACACCAACCTTAAATCGGAACCCTCTGCGCTAACACTGTATTGTTCTTCATAATAAGACAATGGTACCAAATGCAATCCAGCGCCATGATCTTTTACCGTGTTTTTAGCAATCCTTTCAGCGTCTTCTTGAGAACTAGCGCAAACAACATCTAACAATGGATCATTGTTTTCTTTGGCATACTCTCTTGAGCCATAATATACACCATATAAATTAACCATGAACTACCTCTTTAAGTTTATCAATTATTTGCTCTTCGCTGCTTTCTAAAATAAAACTTTGAAAAGCGGATTTTGTTTGGAAGCTTTTTGTGAACCTTGAATGATATTCACTAATTTGTTTTGATTGCAGGTCAGGAAATATCTTCATTATAAATCTACCATCAAATTTTGTTTTGCATTTTTCCTTAACACTCGCATAAGCCTCAAGTTTTTTAATTTCTTCAAGCAAATTAATTTCTGGGACAAAATTTGCAACGTGTTCAATTGTAAATTTTTGTGGTGTATTTTGAAAATTTGTTTTAATTATATATTTCCTTACGTCGTTTAGAGTTCTATCTTTGTGCACTTTATCTTCTCGCACAAACATCTCTGGTTTAAAAAATGGAGATTTAAAAACAAACTCAAACGCTTCTTCCTGTGTTTTAAACTTATTTTTAAATTCATTGTAATCTAGCCCAAGAATTTCGATGGCTTTTTTAAATTCTTTTGTAACAAGAATTTTTCCAGATTTATACAAACCATCTCCTTCTTTGCAATATTGAATATACTCAAGACCAGCCTGGCTGTATTTCAAATTTGCTCTATGAAATAGTTTTCCGATAATAGGCGAAAGAGAAAATTGGTAATATTCTGAAAGCCAATCAAAATCTTCATCTCTTACAAAATGTAACTTGGCCGAAAAGTCTTCTGTTAAAAAATTAAACACACTTGTAGTTTGGGTTTTCACAAGCATAATATTTGGATCCTTGTTTATTTCTTCAAAAACCTCATTACTTGATGAAAGTCCCTTTGGCAATGATGCAATAATCATGTCATTTCCATCGTGATATTTTGGCAATATCTTATACCGCAAAAATAACGATGAAATACCCTGAATTGTTTCGTCCATTTTTACCTTTTATTTGATTATACGATAAAACTTAAAAAAGGTTGCAATAAACAACAAAATGAGCTTAGCCAAGATTTTGTTCGTGCTTGTCATTTATCTCACCTTACGGTGGTCACCCAATGGTGACTGCTCCAACCCGACCTCATAAACCCGCTCACCGTCTCGGTCTGTTTGGATTGCTACCTCTTTGGTAATAACGGGGTTTTATGCCCTCCCAAATTAAGCGGAGTAGTCTTGAACTTCCTCTAACATTTCTGCCAGCGACAAGATCTCTTTTTTGCTGTTTAATTGCAACCTTTAATTTATACGGTAAAAATAAGAAAAAGTTACAATTAAGAAGTACCTTTAATAAAACTGTGGTATATACTAATAGCACCCTTTAAGGTTGGACGTGCCTGGAAAGCCCTGTGTGTATTTGTAACATAAGTGATTTTGCCATCCTTGTCTTTGCTTTTCCATACCGCTGGTGTTGCTTTACCGTTTGGGCCATGATGCCAAACCGCATCAGCATCCATCACTTGTTTTCTCTCTTCATCGGTCAATGGCACTTTATTATCTTCGAGTTTTTTAAATTTAGATTTTTTCGCTTCTTCTAAAAGTTTAGCTCTGACATATCTTCTAAATTCTTTCAAATCCAATTTGGTTTGATTTGGGTCCTGATATGGCCACGGTGATTTTTCACCTTGATGTTTTCTTAAAATTCTATCTTCTGGACTTAATGGTTCTTCTCCAAATAAAAACAAATTATACACATTATCTAAACCAACCAACTGAGTTAATACACCAATTGCGTTGTAAGATTCTTCATTAGCCATATTAAACAACTTGCTATCATTTGGATCTCCTTCGTTTCTATCAAAATCATCATCTGTTTTTATTTCAAAATCTATTGGTTTTATAAGAACATGCATAAAATCTGGCGAATCTGTTTGTTCAGAAAAATCTATAATTACATATACATATCCATTAGTAGAATAATTATTCCAATTTCTCCAAGCCCCATCAAACCCTGATCCATAAGTAAAACACCAAAGACTAGTACATCCTATATTTTTTATACCATCTGGACCAGTAACTTCCACAACCATTACATCACCTTTACTATATATTATTTCAAGTTCATCATTCTCGCTAACAACTTTTTTAATTTGATTTTTTGTAACTTTTGCTCCACCTAATAAATTTTCTTTTTCTTCAACAAAATTCATTAAATCTTCTAGTGAAACATTTTTAGAACTAAACATTTTATCTGTAATAGACTGCTTCATTTTTTCGCTTCTATTACTTAAAAGTTGAAGGTGTGATAATATATATTCTAAATTGCTTTTATATTCTCTCAATTCGCCGCTATCTCTTTCAGTTCTGATATCACCCCTCATGTTTCTAGTAGCAACAGAAGGTAATTGTTTTATAAGAGTTAAAATTCTATCCCTTTCATTTAAAGATCTAATAAAATCCCAAATATCTTGGACCCCATTTATGTTAAACCCTTTAATTGGAAATACATTTTTATCATATTCTTTAAACTGATTGTGATACCCTCTTATTTTTTTCCAATCATCAACAGGTAACACATCATTGTCAGTGTGAAGATGATCTTTGGTGTCTCTAGGGTCTATTTCCTCTTCATCATCTCCACCGCCAATTTGAGATACTGCCCAACGACCAGTTTTAATACTGCTCTGTAGCACAGCATAATATATGTCAGTTATAATCTTTGTATAAGCATCACCCCCAGTTATATGTGTAATGTATTTTTTTACTTCTGGAGATAGTTTGCCAGGTTTAAAATACATCTTTTCAGCTTGTTGAAGATTTTCGGCCAAAAATATAGCTTCTTGTATTATTTTTCTAAGTGGTAACATCCTATATAAATATCCTGTTTTTTGAGATATTTATAACAAAAAGAATCATGGGTAAAAAAATGACCATTTCAGAATTTAAGCAATTTGTAGTCGCTGAAGCCAAAAGATTATACAGAATTAACTTATTCAGAGAAGAAAGAAAAAGTTTAAGAGAAAACTTGGAGACAGAAACCTCAATAGAACAAGAGGTATATGACGAAATTGAAATGAGGATGAGGCCGACTGATTCCAGATTACCTTACGATGAAATTGTGGATATCGCAAATGAATATGGAATGGATGAAGAAAATGTCGCACAAATCATGTTTCAATATGTAGCCAAAAGAGAACAAGAAAAAGAGGAAGATCTTAAACAAACCATACACTACATTATTAATCAAGATTTTGGTGGAGAAGCCCCAGATTTTAAAACGTTTTATTCAATTTTTGTCAACTATGACGACTCCTCAAATTATGTAATAAGCCAAGTACAACAAATGTATGACAAACTCACTAAAGACCCAGCTCAATTAAGTTTAGACTTACAAGAGGCAAAAAAGACAAAAAAAACTAAGAAAAACAACAAAGATCACACCTGGTCAAAATCAAAAGAACCATGTCCAGTATGTGGCTCAAAGTCAAACTATACGGGTCCTGAAACTGGAGGTTGGAAGTCTTGCGCTAATTGTGGTACCGTTTAAAAAATATTTACAAAAACCTACCGATTTATAAAAAAGATCTCATATTTATTAGTAAACAAACTTAAAACTAACAACAATGGTAATTTTAATGTACTTAGGCCCAAGTGCGATTGAGGCAAAATATAATGTGGGAGGACAATCTTTCACAAAAACAATCCCAAATGGTTCAGCAGTAGCCATGAAAGGATTAGACCACTCTTCACAAATTGCAAATAGAGACTATCTAGTTTCTCGTGGTGTGACTATTTACAACTATGATTCTGGAGAATACTATGGAAGAAACACAAACACTGTTTCAATACCACTATCTGGAGGAAACTTACAATACGTATTTGTTGGAAATAACCAAAAACAAAGCTTTAATCAAACAGTTAGTTCAATTGGTTGGTCTGGTTCAACAACAGCTTCTGGTATCACCATCAGTATGATTGGTGCCCCAGCTTCTGGTGTGACTCAATTTGTGACTTATCAAGCCCCAGCTAACTTACTTGCAAATGGTCAAGTTAGTGCAACTACAATCGGATCTGGTATTTATGTATCATTCTCTGGTGCAACTTGTACAACTACAAACTGGTACCAAGCAATACTTTCTGGTGTACCTGCAATGCCTTACCTGTCATTTAACGGCTCTGTTCTTTCAGGAACATCAACAAGCACACTTGGAGCTGGTGGAACTGTAAACTTAGGTTATTCAGCTAACACTCCAACAGCAGGATTCATCAATCTTAGAAAACTGGTTTAAAAAACTAACAATTAACAAAATACAAAAACCAGGCTTAAAGCCTGGTTTTTTTATTTCTTAAGGTATTTATTATAAAGAAAAATATATTATGGTAATCTTACTTAATCCAAAATCTACACCAGTAAAAGTACAATACATCTCTGGTAATCAAGTTTACAACAAAGAGCTTAGACCGTTTATGATTACCAGTATGAAAAGCCTTGATGTATCTGGTCAAATAGAAAACATTACAGCTCTAGCAAATGAGGGTGTTACAATATACAATTATGAATTAGATTCATATGTAACTCGTGGAACTTCTGGAGGATTTACATTTGGAGCAGCTACAGCGCCTTACGCTTTTCAATTTATACCTCATAATGTAAAAAGAGAGGCATACAAAAGTTTTAATTCTGCTACAATGAGTGGTGGATCACAAAGTTTAAAAATATTGTTCACTGGCGGAACAATCTAAAGAAGTTTCAATCTTAATTTTACCTTCTCATATTTTTCTTGAGTCTTTTTATACTCAGCCTCAGAAACGTTTGCTTTAAAATTTTTGGATTCCAAACGCTTTTTTAAAAAAGCCATGTAATCTTCTTCTTGTTTTCTGGTTGGTTTTTTATTTGCCATTTTTCATTTCTTGACTAAGTTTTTTCATATACGCTATAATTTTTTCTTCTTCAATCCTCTGTTTTTCTCTCCAACCTGGATTTTCCTCATCAAGAGCTTTGTTAATTTCTTCTTGTAATAGATTTGAAAGCAAATCTACTGCGTCTATATATTTTGGTTTGTTAGCCGAAAGCCATTCATCTATTTTTAGAACCTCTATCATTTTCTTTTGAGATGGTTTTTTTTATTTCTTGTGTAAGCAATTTTGTTAATTCTTTTTCAGCATCCAAATGTTGAAAATACCCCACATTAAACCCAGATATTGGCTCCCACTTAACTGTTATTGGATAATAAACCTGATATTTACCCTGATGTGTTTTTAACCATTCATCTACAAATAAAACTTCATACGTGTTTTTTTGTTTTAAATTTACTGCACTCTTTAAAATTTCTGAATCAATTTCAGCAGAAATTTGTGCTACAATTTCTTTATCTGTTTGATATCCCATAACTGTAAATATAATAAAAAAAGAGCAATAATCAAATTGTTTGTTTGTCCCATTCTCTTATTCTTTCTTTCAATTCATCAAGTGTAATACTGCAACCGTTTTTCTTTTTATTATTATCCCTGTGTAGCATTAATTTACAATTTGCAGGATGACTAATAATTTCTGCAGGAACATCATTTTTAAAACCTTCACTCACACTATACATATGATCTCTGCTTACACCATTTGGATTATTGCCTTTATTTTTCGCTTTATACCAACCATACTTTTGTATTAATGAAAAATTAAATTTATTTGGATAATCTGACAAATTAAATTTAAAGTCACATTCCAATCTATATTTTTGAATTCCTGACTTTTTGCTTTTGTTATATCCACCTTCTTTTAGCCTTTTTTCTGCTGCTTCTTTTCGATTTCTAGTAACCAAATTACCAGTTTCAATTGCCCATTGTATGGCTTGTGGAGAAAGCTTAAACTGTTTTTGAATAGCTCTATAAGAAGAATTAATATAAAACTTTTGTATTTCCTCCCAATCGAATCGTAAATAATTACTAATTACATCTCTGTTTATGTTTTTAAATTTTAAACCTTCTCTACGCATTTTTTTAGAAACACAATTATGAGATTTATTTAAAATTTCAGAAATTTGTTTAAAATTTTTACCAGAATATAAAAGCTGTTTTGCTTTTTCTAATTCTTCGTTAGTCCATGTATTTTTCATACCTATAAATAGGTAAAAAAATGGCCGATTAATTAGGCAGAGATAATATTAGAGGTCCGACTGTGAATTTAACACAGGTTAAATATGTTTTGCAGACATATCCCTAAGACAACATTGGGTATCGGACCTTATTGAGACACCGACTGGAATCGAACCAGCATTTAATTAGTTTTGCAGACTAATCCCGATATCCACGTATTGGGTACGGTGTCATGTTATACCCGAACAGGTATAGAAACTACATTTTTATAGAAACTATACCCGATCAGGTATAAATTAAGCAGCTTTTTTGTTTTTGCTCTTCTTGTACTTACCTGTTCTTCTCTTCTTTTGTTTATCACAAACGAAGTCTGCAGCACAATTAGCAGCCCAGCTGTGTGGTTTATATCTCACCCTAAAACCTTGACCCTCTAAAGCAGCCTTCGCTCCTTCATAAACATATGAAGATTTATTCTTCACATCTTTGTTGGTCATAGAAGCAAGGTAGCTTCTAAGTTTAGCTGGTTGTGTAAGCTGAACATTCATTACATATTCCAATTCAGATTCACTAATGTCATTCAGTGAAAGAGTATTTGTAGGATTTGTAACATTTATCAGCCTGTCATTCTTTTCATCAATGAAGTATTGTCTTCCCTTGATAAGAACCTTACCCTGAAGATCCTCTGGGATTTTAAAACCAGGGTCGATGTTAATATCTACGTCAAGTCCAATCAATTTATTTTGGTGAGATGAATATCCTTGTGCAACAAGATCATCCATATTCATTCTCTTAACAACGCCATCAAGTTCTTTTTCAAGATAATTACCAAGATAAAGAACACGCTCAACTTCACCCCAGATCTTTCCATAGATGCTAGATTCTTTAGCTGCTTTTACAAGCGCCTTATCTCTGTTTTTATCACCAGTTTTTTCTACCCATAGCCTCTCGCTAGGTACAAGTTCTTTGTTGAAGATGTAATGAACACCATCACGTCTAAACTCATCGTAAAACGCAACTACACAAGCATAAAGAGTGTTTCTACCCCTTTCTGCAGCATCGGCTCCAACAAAAACTTTTGTTCCTGGAAACTTCTTAAGATAGTTCCGAACATATTCACCAAGGTCTGGAATTAATTCACCACCAAACTTCTTGAACCCTTTTTCAAGAGGAATTTTTTCTTCCATTTTTTCTACTGTTTTCATAAATATATCTCAATTTTTACGAAAAACAAATTTTGTACTCCAGCTGGGATTTGAACCCAGATTGTGATCATTAATCCGTGAAGGATTTTAAGTCCTTTGCGTTTCAGCCAGTTTCGCCACTGGAGCATTTACCTTGTTCTTCTTGTTTATAATCGTTCTTTTTTCATTTTTTGTTTTATTTGTTTCTTGTTGCGTGTGAGTGAATCGAACACCCGACTTTTCTGCTCTACCACTGAGCTAACACGCAAAACCTTTTAACAATCTCCATTACATGGAAATTCACAACTTCCTCCCATTTCACAATGCTGCATACACTGACCATTTTCATACCAAGTCGCAGAATTATAATTACGACGCTTATTATCAAGACGTTTTTCTTTACGTATAGCCTTTCTCAATTTCATACGCCTCTTTCCTTCATCTATATATGCTTGACTCTTTGCCATTGCAATTTAATTGTTTTATTCAGTAGTCCTGGAGGGAGTCGAACCCTCACGGTACAAAGACCAAAGGTTTTTAAGACCTTCACGTGCTGCCAGTTTCGTCACAGGACCATTTATTTCAAAAAAAAAGGACTCAGATTTAAGTCTGAGCCCTTTTATCAAAAAAATACTTTTTATAGATACCTAAGAACTCAAACATAACGGTGCGCATAAACACAAAAAGCCATACCCTAGATCTGTTTTCACAGAAATAGATGGGCTCATTGACCACGCTGTTATATTTTGATTTCTTTTCATCTTTTATAAATACTTACTTTTTTTCTTTTTTCTGTTTGGCTTGGTATTTATTTACAGCCTTAAGCAGTGTTGTAAGATTTTCCACCATTTTTTTCTTTGTATCCCCTTCTGCTATCACATTGGGCCTATTTTTAAAAAACCCAGTATATCCCTTCTTCTCCTTTACAAATATGATGCAATTCTTTTCCAACACACAAATGTAATACTTTATTTTTTAATTTACAACAATTATACGAAATATTTTTTAAAAGGTTGCATTTTTTTATTAATCCGTAAACGCTTTATAAGGTTCCCAACCCATTAACTCATAATGTTGCCTCATACAATCATCTATGTCTTTGCCAACAATTTCTCTAAGTTTTATAGCATCAGGTTCTAAAAGTTTTTTAGATCTTTCATCACCTTTTTCAACAACAGTTACACTATTGTTGGATTCTGCTGTGTAGATTTCTATTGTCATTTTGTGGAAATTAAAAAAATTATTACAACAAACAATATTACAATGACAATATCAGATATATCTGGCACTCCACCACCCTCATTTGCATTTTTTCATCGTTTTAGTGCTCCCACCGTGACTCGAACACGGAACCTCCAGATTATGAGTCTGTTTCTCTAACCAATTGAGATATAGGAGCTAGGAATTTATTCTTTCCATTGAGTGTTTCTATTGTATTTCCAAGTTTTATATTCTCTGGCCTTGTACACATACACTGGTCTTCCACTTCCATGTCTCCCCTTTGAGCGCATGCTTTGAGGAGAACAGTCTATATAAAAAGAACCACTTCTTTTAGCGCAAATGTAACAATAATCGTGATAATAATGTTTAGCGATTTTTGTATACTCTCTGCTTGTTTTTGCTTTGTTCAGTTTAGCTCTGTTTCTGTTTATTGACATCGGTCATCGTTTTAGGGATTAACCTAACGACATCCAGATGCATATTTAAAAGGATTATTCATATTTTTTATCTACAATAGTTTTATCATCAATAACAATTTTAATACTACTGTTTTTTATGTTTTTTATTTTAATTTTTGGTTTTACAAAAAAGTCTAAAAATTTTTTTATTTTTATTTTCAACACATTAAAATTCATTTTATTAAAAAATTAAGACATTCCATAAAAAAATCAGCTTGCTCTTGCGTTTTTATCACCTTGCTAAGCGAATCCTCTGTTGGTTTTTTCGTTGACCAATCCACTTTTATCCCCTTAGTTTTTGCAAGCTCAATTATTTCTTTGATCTTTTCTTGAACTTTTTGTTTGTTCAAATCTTTATCCATGTTTCAAAGATACAAAAAAACCTTAAATCAACAAAGATAAATCTCCATTTACCTCTTCTTTTAATGCTCCTTCGCCAAACTCTAGCTTTAATCGCTCTAGCCAGTCATTTGTCTTGATTTTAACAACCCAGACAGATCTGCTACCATCAGTCAAAACACCCTTGCACATAACACCTTCTTTTACCTTTCTTTTGCCCTCCCTCACAGAGAGTATAAATTCTTCAGTAAGTGGTCCTTGATAAATAACCTTTGGAATGTGAAGATTTCCGAAATCTTTAATAAATTGCTTGGGTTCTACAAAACTATTATTCGTATAATCACCTGGCGCTATATCAAATAACACAACATCCATTGTGTCTCCAGATTTGTGACGGCCAGCAAATGAATTCTCACCTACATACTCAGCAAATACTGTAAAGTTTTTTGTGTTTCTATAGTTTTTGCTCTTTGTGAAGATCTCCTCTAGGGCATCTCCATATTTTTTTTCAAACAAAGATACCACACCTTCAAATTGAGCACTACTATCATTGATTAGATTGGTTCTGGTACCAAATTTATACCACCCCTTATTCTTACTCCACTCCGCACGAAAATTTTGTCCATCTAGTTTATCAAATGCAATAATATGAGAACCAATGAGACCCTGATTAAAATATTCAATATGTGGATATGCTTTTATTTTTTTTATTGCCCTTCTAATTCAGAAGCCATGAAGTGTAAAAATTGGAATTCTTCAACAAGTTTTTTTAACTCACTATATTCATTATCTCGTACAAATTCTTTTGTAAGCTTTTCGAGCAAGCTCTCTTTTCTTTCTTCGTACTCTTTGTCATAAAACATGGCTGACACTAAATCTATCTTCATTAGCAAGCATTCAGATAGCAATCGACTTTTTAAATCTCCTTCTCCAATAATTAATTTTTGCAATCTATCATGGCCATGTGATACAAAATGCCTATAACGAGTTGTTACAAGACCGTTTTCAAGTTTAAAATGTGTTTTTTCGTTCATAATTATTTATTTTTTGTGCGGATGGAGGGAATTGAACCCCCGACTGCTTCCCAAGGTATAAGCTTGGCGCTCTTGACCACTGAGCTACACCCGCATTTTATTTCCTTCTATAATAACTTCCTTTGTAATGTTTTTCAATAAATCTTCTAACTTGAGTATGAGAAATATTTAATCTTTTAGCCACCTTACCAACCCAACCAAATTTATTTAGATCTATATCAGATATTAATTTTAATCTTTTTTCAACCTCATCTGATGATAATTTTAACATTCCACCAAATTTTTTACCCATATTTCTAGCATTATCAACTCTAAATTTTAAAGGAACTGTTTTCCATACTTTTTTCCTTTTTTCTTTATCATTCCAACTACCAGCTTTAGATGTAGACAAAATACGTTGTTCTTTAGAAATATTGTTATTTACAAAATCCCAACCGCCTTGTCCACCTTGTTTCAAATTATACACATTAGTTTTTTGAAGATACAAATTGTTCACAATTTCTAATTCCATTTGAAACATTTCTTGAGAATTATCAAATATTGCTAAATTTTCTTTTTTAAAATTGTCAACACCATATTTTTTAATAGCCCTCTTAATCAATTTACCTGAACCCATATAGCCATCATCTACATCATTAGTTTTATGAACTCCAATATAAATTTTTTGATTTACTAAATTAGTTATCTTATACACTATATATTTCATTTGAACTTATGTTATATTTAAATATAATACAGGTTCAAAATAATATCAAGTTATTTTCAAAGAACTTTTTGTTGTGACGGCGGGGATCGAACCCACGTTGACATTTCTGTCCCATCTTATCAGGATGGTGCCTAAAACCACTCGACCACGTCACAATATTAAGTAGTCCCAGACAGATTTGAACTGTCGACATCATGCGTATCAGGCAAGCGCTCTAACCAGGCTGAGCTATAGGACTATGTGGGGGAAGCTTTGACATAGTGCATATGATATTGTCATCACTTTTTTATATTCCGCCCCTTCGGGTTTTTATTTTCAAATTTGTGAAAGAACGATATTTCTTAAATTCTCCAAACTGAAATCTTGCACATTTTTTGCAAAATACATTCTGTAGCTTTCGTTTTGATTCAAAGGAAACACTGTTATTACAACACTCCCAAATCTGGTGTGTTGTAACCAAACTCTTCTGAATCTATCTGCAAAAGAAGCAGCCAACTCCTTTTGTCTTTCAATCATATTTACACTGTTCAAACTTTCCATTGTTTCCTTTTTTAAGTGACCCTGGGGAGGCTCGAACTCCCGACCTTGATGTTAAAAGCATCTTGCTGCCACCAGCTGAGCTACAGAGTCATTGTTTTCTGTGCGTCTGGTGGGAGTCGAACCCACGATGGAAGCTTTCACTTCACCAGCTTAAGAGGCTAGTCCTTTCGGCCACTAAGGGAACAGACGCAAATCTATTTTTAGTGTACCTGGTGAGATTCGAACTCACGATGGGATTGCTCCTTCAGTTTAAAAGACTGATGCTCTCGGCCTCTGAGCGACAGGTACATTTTTATGTTACTTGTGCGCCCTACGGGAATCGAACCCATTTTTAGACTGGTTAAAAGCCAGTTGCAAAGCCAGATTTTGCTAAGGACGCATGAAATTTTCTTCAAGGTCTATTAGCTTATCATAGACCTCTTATGGTTTCTTCTGTTTATATTTGAACATTTTTTTCATTTTTATTTTTTTGTTTTTACTTTATTTTTAATAACTTTTTCCTTCTTGATATCTTAATTTTCTATTGTGTCTCCCATTGCCTTTATTAAGGGCTTTGTATGTTGCCGTCAAAGCGTGATGATTTGGACATAACAATTTGAGGTTGCTTAGTTTGTTGTTAGAACTATTTCCATCTATATGTTCTAATTCAATTGGCACTTTATTAGAAAATGGGTTAACTTCACTCCAACCACATTCCATGCATTTTTCCCCGTGTTTTAATATGAGATAACGTTTATACATTTTATGGCTTTGTTTTGTGTCACCGTTTTCAATTTTATTCATAATTGCTTTAGATTCGTATTCAAATTGACATTTATTACTACAATATTTAACCGCATGTCTACTACATTTTTTATCACATTGCAAACATTTCTTTTTTGGTTTTGCTCTTTCTACGTTGCTTTTTTTAGCAGAACAAGAATGAGAACAAAATTTTTTTGGTGACGAATAATTAACTTCAAATCCACTTTTACAAATCTCACAAATTCGAGTCTCTTTATAATTGTGATAATCAGAATATTTATAACCACTTTTTTCTAACTTGCTTTTTACAGCTCGATCAGTACATTGAAGTTTTTTTCCTATGTCCTTATAATTTAAACCCTGTCTCAACAACTGAATTGCTTTGTTAAATTCTTGTATGTTCCACTTTTTCATAAACCATTTTTATTATAAATAGTTTAAAAAAAGCTTTTTATCATTTTCGAATAGCATCCTAAGTTGTTACCAAATTATGGTACACCTTTAGAAAATCAATATATCAAAGAACTTGAGCACTGTGCTGGAATCGAACCTGCCTGAATTCTCCCTTACAAGGGGAGTGCCTTCTACCATTTACGGCCTACGGTGCTTTTTTTTGAGCCTAGTGAGGGATTCGAACCCCCGATCAACTTTCGTTTCCAGATTACAAATCTGGCCCGTTGGACCACTGCGGTAACTAGGCAATATTTTATTCTAAAGAACTTGAGCTGTTGATGGGGATTGAACCCATGACCTCTTCCTTACCAAGGAAGTGCCCTACCACTGAGCCACAACAGCTTGTTGTGTTTATTGAGCATCTTTCCAGACTTGAACTGGTTTCTCATGCTTACGAAGCAAGTGCATCACCATCAATGCTTAAGATGCTTTTGGGTGCATGACGGGATTTGAACCCGTGTTGTTTGCTTTCGCTCTTCCTGCTTCACAGGCAGGTTCCTTCGACCATACTCGGACCACACGCACCATATTAAAAATTGGGCAACAAAGAGGAGTCGAACCTCAAGCAACTAGTATACGGTACCACTAAGGTACCTGCGCTCCACAGCTGCTGCCATAACGGGTAACATATCGGGTTCGAACCGATGACCTCTTGAATCACAATCAAGCGCTCTAAACCAACTGAGCTAATGCTACCATGTATTGAGGAAATTGTGTTAGTGAATTTTTCATTAACAGTGAATTGCCTTACGGCGAGAAGTAACTAAACCACATGGCCTCAATAATAATTTTGTTGACAGAAATTGCACCAGCAATACGCTGCTCTACCACTGAGCTACATTCCCAATTTTATTTCTTGTGGGAATGCCAGGAATCGGACCTGGGACAGGCGGCTTATAATGCATAGAAGTAGCATGACACATGGCCGTCAACAATTGGCATTGTGCGGGGATTCTCACCCCTACAGCCTTAAGCATTGTCTAGAATACTTTTGCCACAATATTTTTAATATTTCAAATTACAAAGAACGTTTTCTTTTTGCCTTCTTAGGTGGATTCGAACCACTTTTTCCACTTGCTCGTGTGTATAGCTATAACACACACCGCTTCTAAGAAGATTTGCTGACCAGGTAGGACTCGAACCCACAACCCTCCCGCTAACAACGGGCCGCTCTAAACCAATTAGTAGCTACTGGTCATTTTTGCTGTCCTGATGGGATTCGAACCCACGACCCTTCGCTTAACAGGCGAGCGCTCTAAGACTTTCGTCAAACCGCTGGAGCTACAGAACAGATATTGCTCTTCAGGCGGGGATTGAACCTGCGACCCTTCGCTTAACAGGCGAGCGCTCTACCACTGAGCTACTGAAGAATATACATTGAAAGACTTTCACTTTCCCTTGTGGGGTTGAGGACCCATTTCCTCAACCCAACATACTTTTTCATTAATCAAAGAACATCACCAAGTTCGTTTCGCAAATCTTTTTTGAGTTGTTGTCTTACTCCTTTTTTTAGTGAGCGATTTGCGTTTCTCACTTCTTCTTTTTTACTTTTACTCTTCAAGTTACTTGGCACATCTTGAGAGTGATCTATTGTCCATTTTCTTTCCTGGTTTTTCGAGAAGGGTGTCATTTTTTTATGCTTACCTTCTTTTTTTACGATTCCACTTTTAGAACCTGGAACAATTTTATTTTTTTTATTGCTCATAATTTTTTAAAACTTTGTCGAACCTATAGAAAACAAGAAGGCCCGTATCTTGTGTGGATACGGGCCTTCGGAATTTCTTTTGGCTCAGTTTTTAAATTATGCGCCTCATGATCTGTTTCCTACATACCCGTATACCAACGTTTTATTAATGCATATATTATGCTTAATCGTTGTATTTTTGGTTGTATGTAAGTTGTTTATCAACATGATTTCTTATTTTTTACTTTTGTTGTTTCTTTTAAATAGTTGAAAAAATTGTTTTTCGATAATTTATACGTACAAAGATAGAATAAGTTTCAATTAAAACCAAACATTTTTTCAAACTTTATTCTAAATCGCTGATAAACAGTATGATATTTTTTGATCGTTGGGTTCTAAAGTGATCAAAATCCCTTTTATTTTATTGGGATCACAATCGTATACGTACACATTTTCTGGTGTGATACAATCATAACGCACGGTATCAAACCCATTTGGCGGTATTGCTCTGAGTTGCCAATCCCCACGTGTATTTGTAAGCCTTATAGCTTTACGATGAGGCCAAAAATCCACACTAAGTTCTTGCCAATAGATTTTGTAGGCAGTCATTGTGAAATCATATGGTTTAGAAGGGTAATTAAAGTACGGTGTGAAATTTCTAAACTTACCCCACAATTCACGTGCTGCGTCATTTGCACAATTATCTTCTGTAATTGCAAAATAAGGTAATTTACCCAGATTTTTGTCGGTGTAATACTCTTTTGGCCAATAGAATATAAGTTCAAAAAGCGTCTTTTTTTCTTTTTGTAATTCTTCTGGAAGAGGCAGTGAGTGATCTAACTCATATGATTTTGCATATTGCAAACAACGCTTGGTAACTAATGAAACAATTTTGTTATCCACTTTAATAAACGTGGAATAGGTTACAAGCTCTAGGGTTTTGTCAATTTTTACACAAATCATTCTTACAATTATACGAATAAAATGCAAAAAAGTTACACAAATTTTATCCAGGATCCTTCTTTTTTATGATAAAAAGCAAACTGGTCTTTATTAACATTAAAAAAGAGCTCATTGTCAGTATATATTGTTTTTTTAGGCGTTACTGAAGATTTCTTTATTTTATTCATCAATGTTGCAGCAATGGTATCACAACCATTGTTAACCATTACAAACAAATCTGCTTCACTATCTTTTTTTCTATGAGGAATATCAATTGTCCCCCACCCTTGCCATTTACCAGACTTTACCCAAACCTTTTTTCTTTCTACCTCAACACCAACAGTTTTATTTTTTATTAAATCAACAATTATAAAATCATATTTTTTATAAACTTCTTGTTGCTCTTCAAGAGGTGTAACAAGTTTATATTTTCCTGTTGATTGCAAAAAATCTACAGCAACATTTTTGGCAACCAAATCATTTTCATCTGAAAGCTCTTTAGAAAAGGGTTTAAATTCCTCCATTTTAATTTTCACTTTTTATTTCTCTTGTAAGCACCGTGGCTCTATGCATTTTTTCATTATCACCACTTGGTTTACTTAATATTAAAATTTGAATAACCTCTCTGCCTTGTTTCATAAGGTCGTTTATTCCCTCTTCAAGTTGGTAATAATAATGATAATCTATTTGTTCAATCCTATACATAAATTAATCATGTTCGTATTCTTCAATTGTGGTACCCTCTCTGGTAATTGTTATAAAAGCATGATCCCCAAATAATTCAAACATCAAAGCATCGTCAAATTGTGATAAAAAAGACTTTACCTCTGTCTCAATTTCACTATGATTTTCTAAATCACCCTCTAAATTTGGATAATTATGTCGTGAGTGGTAGTAGCAAGTATCTCCATCATTAAAATATGGAGTATATGCTACCCAACTAATGGAAACAAGTGCTGGGTATTTGTCAAATATTACTTTACAATTATCGTTTAAAAATTTGCTTCCAATTTCAGTAATTCTAGTTCTTAAAGCTTGTATATTATCCTTAAAATCTTGGAAATCTTGTTGTTGTTTCTGTGTTGCCATAATTATTCAATTTCTATTTCTGCTACTTTAAAAAATTCTATTTTTAAACAATCAAATATTTGTTCCAACTGCTCATATGTTGCTGTTGTTGGAATTTGAAAATCATCTTTATCTAACCCAAGCTCTTCCATAATTTGATCGAATTTTTCCATCATACCGTTTTTAATTAAAGAATCTACGCCTTCCTCAGAATAAAGCCCAAGATAAAGCCCACTCAATTTTTTAATACTTTCTTTCTTACAAAACACAATTGCTTTTTCTTTGTCTAAAAATAATTTGCTTGGTTTTTCGTACATTGCACCATAATTACCAGTGCTATAATATTGATCATCATATTCAAAACCAACCTCTAAAACAACATATCCTTTTTTATTCTCCATAACTTTTTATTTTTGTTTTGCTTTAATATACAATTCATTAATTTGGTCTACGAACTCTTTTGTATCATGATGTCTGTAATACTTAATTCCACCAAAAGAGGCATTTGGAACATTCGGTTGATTAATGTAAAGCTTATAACTCTTCGTAGATAACTCTATAATTGATGTTCCGTGTTCTTTAATTAACTCTATGACTCTATCAGGATGCAAACTTCCACAATAGCTACAACATTTATCTTTACCTATTAGTTTCCACGTGTCTGGACCATTATCATATGCCCAAGGCCCAGAAACACGTTGTGGACAATTGTGCTCCTCTAATGTGTCTACAATTTCAAGACCAGCGCTAACACTTAATTTATAACCATTGCCACTATAACCAACAAATCCAAAACTATTTGAGTTAGGATCTATGTAGTTTTGTAATGTATCGTCATCAGGATATTTTTCCAAAATGTGCTCACATAGCGCAAGTGCAGCGCCATAAGACAATTTTTTTTCATCAATATTTTCTTTATTATTAATTACAATTTGCACATCGAATTTTGCTTCTTTAAGATAATCTTTCATGGTTAATCTGCTTTAATAAATTTTATACTTTTATTTGACTCTATTTTTTTAAATGATGTTGGTGGTTCACCAATACCATTATTCATCCATGATTTCATTTCCATTTCTTGAATATAATCTTGGGCTGAAGGTATATATCTCATGCCAAAATCTTCTAAGACGTGTTGTTCAGCAATTTCTCTCACAGAAATTTCTTTATTGTCAGAATTTATAATTGTGTAAAACCTACCATCTGGTTTGCAAGATGTGGAATTTTGAAATTTTATGCGCTCTATGATTTCTGATATAAACCAAGAATTGTGCGTCAATGCACGGTGTCTATTGTCGGCTATTGCGCCTTTACTGGAATCCATGAGTTTATGTATCTCTACATAATCTTCCCAAATTCCACCAAATCTTTTAGCGCTGGATTTTGCGTGTATTTCTGGTTTTGCCATTTATTGCTATATTCTTTTCTAAAACATAAGCAATAAAAAACAAAACTCCAAATTTAAAAATCATACCCCCATTCGTGGATATTATTTCCATCTGTGAATAGTTGTTTTGCCAAAACACGTTTAGTCAATATTTTATAAGAGTTTCTAAGATTGTCTTGACCGTGTTCTTTAGCATATTGTTTATTTATGGTAACCCAATCACCTTTGTTTATTTTTAACCCAGGAAGCAATTGTTTACTTAACTCTTCAGCTTGAGAATAAATGTCATCAAATATTAATTGCTGTTGTTTTTCATATCCATATTTTTCAATATCATATTTATCTTGTAAATCCCAAACCAGTTTAGTTTTTGGAGGAAAAAATCCAAATTTATTATAGTAATTTACAATATCGTAAAGCTGTGCTACTTTTGCTTTAACATCTTTATTAATATCAGGCACAGCTCTATAAATAACGATTATTGCATTGGGTTTGTTTCTAGCGCTTTTTATAATTGATATGCTTTCTACATCTTTAGAATCCCCATTATCACCGTACATTCTAACTGCATCTGGACCATATATATCTTCTGGATACATAGAAGTTAAATTATATAACGGCGCACCGCTTTCTTTATCTGGAGCCTCATGTTCTCCAGCATATTCATTACTTTCATCCAGAATATCATCTGAAAAACCACATCTACGTGCAAATTCTTTTTCATTAATGTCTATCCCCTCGCCCTTTAGACCCTTGATTTGATCAATTACCATCTTCTTTCTATTGTTCATGTCTTTTACTTGACACAATAAATCAATAATACCAGATATCATCTCTGTGTTTTCTTCATCTTCGCCAGCAACAACTTCGTTTAAATTACCTTGTTTATCCAACATATTATAATCAGAAATTTTATCACCAGGTTTTATTTGTGTTGTGTTAACAATTTTATTCATGTTGTATAAAACCATCATTTTTTCACCCCAACCAAATGGATTATCTACAATTTCATAATCAATTCCATTATTAACATAAAAAGCTCTTAAATATTGAGTATTGGTGGATTTAATTGCTTTCTCGTTTAATATAATGTTGTTAAATGCATAAGCTACTATTTTGCCATCAACAACAAATTTTGGATTACTTATTCTCTCCCATATTTGTTTTCTAAGATGTTTAATAACATATGTGTCAACAAACTGCTTCGCTTTGTCAATATCAATAAAAGCATCATTTATGTCAACACCTTTTTCAACTGTTACGATATAAAGTTTGCGGCTACCTCTTGCATATTTTGCAGCAACATCATATTTTGTAATCAGATAAAGACCAGCTCCCCATTCATATCTTCCATTTTTCTGAGCAATGATATCACTATAATCATCTAGATTTCCACCATGCCAAAAGGTCATCGTGTTTGGAATATCTGGAACCACAATTTCTTCTTCAGATAAATTTGAGTTTCTATTTTTCCAAAAACTTTGAGCATCTTGGCTTGCCACAGTTGAAATATCTGTTTTTAAACCAAGAACCTTATTGGCATAATCATGCATTGCGGTTGCTATTCCCTGCCTTCTTTTATCCTCTCTCACCCACAACCCATCAGAAAGTGTTGGCGTTGATCTATAGACTCCATCTTCACACTCTTCAAGCCACAATACCCCAACATTTTCTCCACCCAAATAACTACCAGTTCGCCCATATCTATCTTTTCTATCAACTTGCTCACCAAGTGTTTTAACAACTATGGTATAATATTCCCTGGAAGAACCACCACTTTCGTGAACAAAAATTATATATTTTTGACCAGACTTATCTTCAAATATTTTTGAAGGGAGTATCGAAATATCAAATCCATAACCGTATGGAACGCCATCTAAAAATTTTGTTGACTCATTAAGGTCAACATCTATTTCATACAATGTTTCACCCTCATGAGTATTTGCCAACAAAGCTGCCATATATTTGTGAACATCACCTTTAGTGCAACCAACTTTTGCACCAGTATCTTTACGATAAATACATTTTCCCCTGATCTCGTATGGCATATTATCTGTGTATTCCCTTACCTTGATTAACGTAATAATCAATATTATTAACTTTCTTTAATTGCTCTGAAACGGTTTTAAACAAAGCCTTAGCTGGAAGGCTTAAGTTTTTCACTGGTTTTCCATCTCTCATATTTTCACAATAAACCCTCACCTCTTTAATTGCTGTAGCCATTTGGAATTTATCCCTAGCTGCGTCTACCATATCTCTTGAGTATAAATCTAAATAACCCAAAATTGCTGAATGGACCTGGAAACTCTGTGTTTGTTCTGTGTTTTGTTTTACACCATTATCAACTGGTTTTTGTTGCCCCAAAGCAACAGAAGTAAATAAAGAAAGTGCTACTACTAAATTTTCTTTCCACCCCTCTTCAATTTTCTTTGGCTCCTTTTTAGGTAAAGCAACAAACGCCTCAACTTCTGTTTCTCCATTTGCAAGCCTAACCGAACATCTGTTATATCCATCGAGCAATATTCCATCAACAACCACTGGCTCATTGTGTAAATCGTCTTCGTGTGGCCCCTCATTATTTTCGATATCGGAATCATATCTACCACCTTCTTTTTGGTATGCCTCATAGTATTCTTTAAAACTTGCATCGCTATTTAATAAATCAATCAAAGATATTTTTTGTATTTTAAAACTTCTGTGAGCTATTAAATTTTTCATAAAATAATCTGGCAGATCATTAGAGTCTGGTGTAATATTTCTTATATGGTTATTTACATCTCTACCTGAAAAAATCCAATCGCCGTTAATTTGCTTTGCTTCTCTTAAACTAACTTTATGATAATGATTAGAGTAAACATCTTCAGTAAGACCAAAATCAACTAAAACAATTGCGTCTTGTCCACCTCTTTTTACAATTCCATATGAGTTTAATCTTTGCAAATCTCCAATTGGAAGATCATAGCCTCCTATAAAATTAAAAATAGAATATACAAACTCATCTTCCCACATTTGTTTTACAATCTCAGGGTCAACATCCATTTCATAATTTGGTTTACCTTTTGCTTTAACCTGATTACCATAATTATTTATTGCAGCACAATAATCCTTAAAAGAAAAACCAACAATTCTTTCGAAATCTTCTTTAGATGCTGGTCTTGCTAATTCCATTTCCACCCACAAATTCTCTTCATCGTATTCAAACACTTGTGCCAAAACATCTTTAATGTCATAATAATTAGAATATTGTATTTCGACTTCATTTTGAGCTATACCCTTACCATTCTTTGCTAGTTTCAACACCTTATCGTTATCAATTTTATAAACTATCCTTGAAGAGCCTGCTGCCAATCTCTGTAAATTACTTTGACAATATTGAATACGTTGCTTAAAAGTTTTAAGAGCTTTAAAATAATTCATATCAAAGTGTTGTGGGTATTCTTCATCTATTACAACCTCGTTTACTGTATCTACTTTTTTCAACAAATGCTTTTCAATAAAATTTATAACTCTCTTTATATCATTTACAGAATAAAACTCTCCAACTATATTTCCATCAGCATATAACAAGTATGAATTTTTATTCATTCCAGTTTTTGTATCTTTTCTAATTAAACCTACGGCAACTCTTAAATCAATACCATTTAAATTTTTTCTAGCAACAGGATTATCATAATTGAACAGGTTTGTTCTTATATCTTTGTTGGCATTTCCAAAACGTACAACGCCTGGAGGAAGATAATTTGATTCTATTTCTTTTTTTAAATCCAACGCTTGTTGTTTATTTAAAAACCCACCCTCAATTCCATTCTTATTTAAAACACTATTAATTTTGTCAATATTTGCCGCAACAACATTTTGTAAAACAAAAGATTCTTTAATTGTGTTTTTTACTATATCTCTTAACTCGTTTTTGCCTTCAACATAATGCTCGTAATGTTGTATCAATTGATTGTCGTTTAAATAATATTTTACATTTTCAGGAGTAAAATTTACAATTTCCCTGCCCTTAATTTCTATACCATCATAACCAAGTTTAAGCATTTCTTGTTCAATAGAAGTATTGGCCTCAAATTCTCTTGCGTCTTTGTATTTTTTAAAAATCAAATTTTGTTGAATCCATATCTCGGCAATATTGGCATCTCTAAAAACCATAGGGTTCTTTGGTTTTCCATTAACAACATAATAAACTGTCCCATACCCTTTTGCCATTGCTTTGTTACTAAGTGGTACCATGTATAAACCTCTTCCAAATCTTGCACTTGAACCGTTGGCGACATCTAGTGTAGAATCTGAAGATATGCCTCTATAAGTCACATTTTTTCTTTTCCATTTTTTATATTCAGCCATGCTAGGATCATATTCCTCTTCTTTGAATATGTTTTTATTCGATGAATCCCACTCACCTTTATTTTTTACAGATTTAAGTTGATTTGGCTCAAAAACAAACCCATCAAAATTTCCACTACCATCTGGTAGAATTGCTCCATCATAACCTAAACCTTTCAATTGACCAAGACCATACTTTTCATATTCTTCCCAGCCAGCTGGATTTTGAATTGATGCGTATAGCTCCATGATGTGACCACTACCTGCAGCCCCAACTTCTCCAGCTTCAATTGCTGACTTATTTGATGTGAACCATATGATCGGCTGGACCGACTTTTTTATGTTAAATTTGCTGAATTTTTTGCTGGTGCCGTGATAAACAACAATGGGCACCCCACCAGAGGAAACCTTACTACTGCCAAACCAAGACTTAAAATTGTCATTTAGATTATCTAGTGCTGGTTCAACTGCTTCTTTTAAAATTTGATTTATGAATTTTCTAAGTTCAAATGACATACCAATAAATAGTTTTTAAAAGCAAAAAGCTGGCCTTTTTGGACCAGCTTTCAGCTTCTTTTAGAGGATCTCTCGGTTTTTAACCCAGATTCCATCTTCGAGTCTGTACAACCCTTGTGGAACCCATTTTCCGTCAATTTGGAACATGTTTTCCAGGTGTTCAACTCTAATTGTCCAGATTTTTGGAAAACGGCTTAACCCAGTTTTTTCCTTAGCCATCTGTAAAGCTTCTTGTTCCGCTACCTCTCTAGTTTTGGTACCAGGTGTACTGGTTTCAACCCAGAAAGAGGGGGCTTGAAGTCCGAAACTGTTCGAGACTTCTACCCTCCATAGTCGTTGTTTGTTGTTCATAAGAACTCCATTGATAATTGATCAATGGAGGCGCTATGAACTATTAATGTGTTTTTTCATTTTTATTTTTTCAATAATTCCAATTTGCCTTTCATGAACTGTTTCAAACTTGCTTCTTTACCAGTTTCATGATCAACAACTCTATCGTCTTTTTCACGATACGTTCTTTTTTTGTCTGACCTTTCACCACTTCCAATCTGTTCAGTTCTTACACCTGCAGATTCTTCATCGTGTCCAGTTTTATAAAAATTGTTTACCCTTTTCTTCATCTCCTTAAAAGCATCTTCTTTATTTTGATGTTGCTTTCTTCCATCTCTCACAACTTTTATTCCCGTAGCGTAGTGTGTCATAATAACGCAACTATCCGTCACGTTCTTGTGTTGGCCACCTGCGCCAGAACCCCTGGTGAACTCAATTCTTACATCGCTATCCTTGATATCAACCTCTTGATAAAAGGCTTCTTCTAATACAGCAACAGTAATTGTTGATGTGTGAACTCTACCCTTCCTTTCAGTCGGCGGAATTCTTTGCCAGCGATGACCGCCAGATTCATTTTCAAAATATTTTAGAACGTTATCTCCAGTTAGTCAGATGGAGATCAAACCAGGAGTTCAGTGTTCGTTGCTAACAACGAAATTATTATTTTTAGCTGCTTTGATATACATAGCAGCCATATCCCTGATGAGAAGCTTTGAATCATCTCCACCTTCTGCCGCACGACATTCAATACAAATTTTTTGATTTTTCATGACTGTTTTAAATTGTTATTTGTAAATATACGACTTTTTTCTAAAATTTCAAATATATTTTCATCATATTTTATTCTAACCAAACGAATATTGTTATCCAGACAATATTTTTCTTTAATCCGATCTCTGATCTGAATTTCTTCCAAAGCTTTTTTACCTCCCCACTTTTTAATTGGAATAAAATGTTGCCTCCCATCAAATTCAACACAAACATTTTTATCAGGCAGATAGAAATCAAAATAAAGTCGATTTACATTTCTACACTCATCAAAAGAATGTTGAGCTAAATACTTAATTTCATATAAATCTAAAATTTTTCTTATTTCACGTTCTCCGTGTGATTCTTTACACACAGGACAGCCATTGCCTCGCAAGTGCTCTTTTGGTTTTTGACAAAACTCACCATGAGTATTACACAATATTTTAATATGTTGATGTTGATTAACATATTCGACTAAATACAAATATTTAGATCCATGAATTTTTTTTGCTTTTTCCAAAAATTGACCATGTGATAACAAATGAGAAGATGCAGTTTTAGCTTTTCCACATTCAGAACAACCCTGACCTTGTAAATGTTGATGAGGTGTTTGAAAAAATTCTCCATGAAAAAAACATGTTATTGTAATTGGCGTTTCTGTGTTTACATAACAAACTTTGGAGTAATCATATTTATCGCCATGAATATTGACAGCTTTTGCAATAAATGAAGTTGTATCTAATTTCGCAACACCACCACACTTAGAACATCCACGTCCTTTTACATGGTCAGAATAACGCTGTAAAAACTCACCATGAACTTTACATATTATTTTTAGTTTTGTATCAGCGTTAACATACAGAGAACTTGAATAATCGTATTTATCGCCATGTGTAATTTTACACCTAGATATTGCTTCGTTTGTAGTTAATTTAATAGCCATTTTTATTATAAATAGCTATTAAAAAACCTTTTGCAGCTCTTATTTCAATAATTATATTTAAATTTTAAATACTTGGTTCATCTCCCCATATCCCAGAGATTGTATAATTTGCTTTTAAGCAAGCTCCAATGTTTGCATAATTTCCGCAAGAAGAAGAACGATAAGCGCTTTCAGAACTTCTATACACCAATCTGCCACTATCAATTGAACCTACGTAACTACCATCTTTTCCAAAAACTTTGTTGTTTTCTATTTTACCAAAAAACTTTCCACTTTTAGTATAAACTCTATCATTTACCACTTGTAGTGATTTGCCTTTTTTTGTATATAAATCCATATATAATATTTTTAAATAATATACATAATTTTAAATAAAAAATAAAGATTTTTAAATTTAAAAAGGTTTCATTTTTTTAAAATCTTGATATTATGTCTTTTAGATTAACCCAAACAGTAAATAAATTTGGTAACATCAAAGCGCTGGTGCAAAAATCAAACATATAACGATATATAGAAAAAGTACTTCCAACAGTCACATTATCGCTGGTAACATAAACAAACAACAAGGTTGTAACAGTGGAGTAAACGATAAACTGAATACATAAATTATATTTTGCAGAAATATTTGAATACTTAACACTTAACAACCTATTTGCCTCTAAAAATCTATTTAATTGAAACAATACTTTTCCGCTAAAAACACTTACCTGTTTCTCATTGTAATTATTACGCTTTATTGTGACCCCAGCTATCCTTGGACTAAAATAAAACGAAAGACAAACAATTAAAGCACCAGCAATTAGCAAACCAACACCTAAAATGTAATTTATTTGAAAAACTATATAACAAGAGCCAATAGTGCCAATTAGAAAATTAAATAGCATTGACACGTGCACCTCAAAAAAACCAATTATATTGTCAAGCATATTATATCTTCCAGAAATTGTTGAGACATCAACATTCTTCTCATACATCTTTGCAATTTCTCTATTAGCTAAGTCTTTTCTAATTCTAGAA
>JACCDT010908886.1_pt1 | contig 49481 bp, 74 predicted proteins | sample 7446291 | NCBI WGS metagenome assembly JACCDT01 (sample SAMN15323446, study PRJNA562643) | freshwater metagenome | isolation source: river surface water | place: USA:Blue River Watershed | collected 2017-08-17
ATCAACAACGGCGCGTCAGGGTACGATAACGTGGCTAATTACGCGGCATTGGTATCACAAACCGTTGCAGCCGGCACGGCTTATCGTTGTGGCGCCGACAGTGTGGTCAAGCTTGGCAGCGTGCCGACCTTCCCAGCCACCTTCGACGGCTCCAGGAATGTCGCTGGCTATGCTTACCCATACCGCACTCAGGTAGGCGAGGTCGTAACCGACATGGCCACCGATGCAGGATTGTCAGTTGGCCAGACCGGCAGCTTCTCCGGCCTGGGCGGGGCCACCAGCTATTTTGTCAACGACACATCGACCACGTACAGCGCGGCAATGGACGCCGTCGCCCGTTCCCAAGCCTGCTATGTCGGCTTCGACCGGCTTGGCGTCCTGCAACTGGCCTTGTGGTCCGGGCCGTCTGGCACGCCGGAAATAACTTTCACGCAACACAACTGCCGGATCGACAGCTTCCGTCAGCAGGTGCCCTACGGGGTCATTCGTGCCAACGGGGCGCGAAACTGGACGACGATGAGCACGACGGAAGTGGCTAATGCCACCAAATCCGCCAACCTTGAGTTTGCCAATCAACTGGCCAAGGACACGATGTCGTCCACGACCACGGGCAGTATCCCGGCAAAACACCCGCTGGCCGCGCCTTACGAGTTTGAGTACCTCGGCTGGAACGGGAACGCATCTGGAAACGTCATTCCGTCCAGCATCATGTATTCGGCATCTACGGTAGGGTATGGCGCGTTGATCGGCGTGGAGCGCGACGAGGTACAGGTCACGGCCCCGCTGAACCTGACCCTGCTGACGACGCTGGACCTTGGCGATGTCGTTCGCGTCCAGCATCCGCGCTTCGGCCTGGGGGCTGGCAAGCTCTACCGCATTTCCGGTGTGAGGTACGAATTCGCCCTCGCCAAAATCACTTACACCTTATGGGGCTGACATGAGTAAAACCCTGATCGGATGGCGCAACCGCATGGCATCACCGGCAACCTTGTCGGGCGGGTCATGGGTCGCAACCTTGCCCTTGACCAACCTGCTGACCACCGAACGCGCCGAGGTGGCCAGATCCACCAACGCCCTGACAACCTCCACTAAATTCACGGTGGATTTTGGACAGGTTCGCACAATCCGCACGCTGGCCTTGCTCAACCACAATTTGAGTCAGGACGGAACATGGCGGGTGCTGCTCGGCACAACTTCCGGGGCGGGCGACATTTACACCAGCGCCTGGCAGGCGGCATGGTTTCTGCCGTTCGGCACAGGCGCTGACGAGTGGGAATCGAACGCCTGGTGGGGCGCGCCGAATGACGAATACACCGGCCACCCGTTCATGGCGCCGCTGCTGCTATCACAGTCCTACGCGGTGCGCTATCTGACGATTGAGATTGACGACACCACTAATGCAGCAGGCTATGTACAAGTCGGGCGCGTCTTTGCCGGCGAAGCATTCGACCCGGCCTACGGCCCGGCCTACGGCCTTAAACAAGGCTGGAAAGACCTCAGCAAAGCGGAAGTCGCCGACTCCGGCGCGCCGTACTTCCAGGCCTTGCGCGGCCTGCGCACCGTCTCATTCGATCTGCCCTATTTCGGCCTGGAGGACGCGGCAATTCTCTACGAATTCCAGCGGCGTAGCGGCACCACGCAAGAGGTGATGTACCTGCCGGACAAGTACGACTATCAGGAATGTCAGCGCTACGGCTTCGTCGGGCGGATGCCGGAACTGCAACCGCAATCGTATAACCACTACCGGGCAAAAGCCCTCTCAATCACTCTGGAGGAATGGCTATGACAGCCGTCACAATCAACGGTAACGCGTATTCGGACGACGGTTCGCAATCCCGTGACATGCGCTTCGGTGGTCATCAGACTTGGCTGCTACCATTGCTGCAGGATGCAATGACAGAAGTGGATGCTGCTGTCGATTCCGCTGTATCGGCGGATTCCAGTGCGGATGCCGCTGCTGCCAGTGCAGCAAGTGCTGCGAACTACGCGGCGGCGCTGATCGGCACCAGCACTAGCGCTAACGACATCGGCACTGGCGGCAAAACATGGACGACGCAGACCGCCAAACAATTCACGGTCGGCGGCTATGTTCAGATCATCCGGCAAACCGATACCAGCATGTGGATGATCGGGCAAGTAACGGCATACAACAGTGGTACGGGCAGCCTGACGGTAACGATCGAGGACAGCAACGGCAGCGGCAACTATTCTGGTTGGGACATCACCGTTAGTGGTAAGCGAGGGGAGCAAGGTATTCAAGGGATAAACGGGGCTGGTGTGCCGACGACGACTGGCAGCTCGGGAAAAATACTGCAAGTGGATAGCGGGGCCACTGGCACAGAATGGGTGACAAAACCGTTCCAGAATATCCAGATATTTACTTCGTCAGGAACATTTACTCCCCCATCCGGAGTCACAAAGTTTTTCGTGATACTGATCGGCGGTGGTGGAAGTGGTCGCCGCAGTTCGTCTGGCTTATACGGCGGTCAATCGGGTGCGTGTATTTACGGGCAGCTTGAGATTACCGCAGCGCAAACAGTGACTATTGGAGCCGGAGGAACTGGTCAAAGTACCAATGACACAGATGGAAACGCAGGGTCTGCCTCATCGATTGGTTCTATTGCTACGGCAAACGGCGGCAAGGGAGGCACAGTAACGCACTATCAGCGCGATGCAGCGGGCGGTTCCTGCTCACAATCGACAGCCCTGGTGCTTTACGGACAACAAAGCGCAACCAACGAAGGCGCGCCGTCTTTTTTAAGCGGCGGTGGTGCCCTCACGCAGCCGTTAGGTTCGTGGTCTTCACAGGCGGGTCAATATGGTTCTGGTGGTTCTATCGGTATCAATGGTCAGGTCGACTCTGGTGCCGGTGGCGATGGTGTCGCCGTCTTCATGTGGTAAAGGATAAAAAAATGATAGTTGCCAAACTAGACGGTAATAATGTCGTCATTGCCAGGTTGGTCGTTGATGCAATTCCGCAGGGAATGGTGAATGGTGATTCTGCATCTATCGGTGATACCTGGGATGGCAATCAATTCATCAAGCCGCCCGCCCCGCTTCCGACCCTTGAAGACTACGACGCCGCCCTTACCGCGCATCTCGACTCCGTCGCACAATCCCGCCGCTGGCAGGATCGCATTAGCCTGATGTCACGCGCCGGATTCCCCGGTCCGTGGCAGGCGGACGCCATCGCGTTTGGCCAGTGGGCTGACGGTTGCAACGTCATCGGTTATCAGATTCTTGCCGATTTCCAGGCGGGCCTGATTCCGCAGCCTACAATTGCCGAAATGCTTGCTGCGCTGCCGGCGATGGTATGGCCGACTTAATCAGCATAAATCCCTTTCCAATACTCTGAGATGACCTACGCAGCGACGGGCATCTTCAGCCGCTGATAATCAGGTTGGTATTAGAAAGGAATCTGTATATCTCTTTTCTCTTCAATTCGTTACGTCAGTTTCTCCGCGTTCTGCATGCTAATCACGTCAACGTCAAATTGTTTATACAAAACAATGGCTTGCGTCTTAGTTGTCAAAAACGATTTTGACGCGCTCCAATACTCAGCGACAAAGCCTGTGCAACGGGCGTATCTTTTGACCGCAAATATTTATTGTGGCTAGACTCGGAGATGTGTCCGAGCAGGGCTTTGCTGTCCATCCCTTGCTTGTGTGCATCGGTCGCAGCCTTGGCTCGGATGTCGTGAATGTTGGCGTTCTCGACTCCCGCTTCGGTGCAGGCAGTGTTCCACCAGCTACGGACGTAATCGTAGAGGTATGGCCTGCCCATGCGGTTGTGGAACAGCGTCATGCCTTTGACCGATGTGTGTAGCGCCTTGGCTTGCTTCACCACGTCCCTTAGTTCTGGCGTCATGGCCACCATCATGCGGTGCTTGGTTTTAGACTGGATGAACGTGATTCCTTGATCTGAAACGTCGGCATGCTTGATCGCCAAAACATCGCCAATCCTCTGGGCTGTCATGTAGCAAACGTCCATGATCAGGCGCAAATGGGCGTTTGCGTGGTTCCTGATGGTGATAAACTCTTCGTCGGTCAGGTATCTATCACGCGCCTTGAGCTTAAATGGTCGTGTCTCCCTGGCCACGTTCGTCGTTACCAGATCATCGCGGATGCCCATCTGGAGAGCGCCAATCAGGAATGAGCGCATGATGTTGGCAGTTCCAGGCTTGGATTTGTACTCGTCCATGATGTTGGTGACGTGCCTTGCCGTTACCTGGCTGGGCTTAAATTCTTCCAGTATCTTGGACAGATGGCCCTTTGCTGTGGCATAGGACAGCTTGGTGTTAGGCGCTACTGTCAGGGAATTGTAGTAGCGCTCCAACAGCGCCGGCATGTCATCGCCGGTTGATGCTACCCTTGACGCGTAGGCTTTCAAAGCTTCTTCCAGCGTCTTGCCGATGTTCTCCCACTTCCCCCGCTTGACGTAGTAGTAACTACCCGACCGCAGAAAAACGCAATTTGGGAGATGCCGATCCTTTTTGCGCGGACGCATGGTGTAAATCCTCCACGAAAACAACAAGACTACCATCGGTTCGCCGACGGTAGGGAATACCCATCGCGTCAAGTTCTTTGGCTTGCGATGCCCACTTCACGCGACGGGTCAGTTCAATCAGATCGGTCGTGCTTAATATCATCAAATTCTCCGCTGGAAACCACGGTATTTAGCCCGTGGAGGAAAGCGGGAAGTTGCTCCTAGTCCCGCCGTTAAAAATACATCACATAAACCTATATTTTTGTGTAAGATTCTCACATGGAAACTAAACGCGCCTACAAATTCAGGTTTTATCCGACGCCAGAGCAAGCTGACATGCTTGCCAAAACGTTCGGCTGCGCTCGTTTCGCTTACAACTACATGCTTCGCCAGCGCACTGATGCGTGGTTCAAACGTCAAGAAAAAGTCGGCTACCATGAAACTTCTGCGATGCTGACTGCGCTCAAGAAGCAACCGGAATTCAAGTGGCTGAATGAAGTTTCAAGCGTCCCTGTTCAGCAATCCCTTCGCCATCTGCAAACTGCTTTCGGCAATTTCTTTGCTCGTCGTAACAAGTACCCGACTTTCAAGAAAAAGGATGGCGCGCAGTCGGCTGAATACACGACCAGCGCGTTCAAATGGGACGGCAGGGAATTGAAGATCGCCAAGGCCGGAGTGCTTAATATCCGCTTCTCGCGCACCCTTCCGAAGGCAGCAATCGTTACGACCGTTTCTGTCAGCAAGGACACTGCTGGACGCTACTTCGTGTCCATGCTTTGCACCGATCAGGTTCAGTCAAAGGCTCCAGTTTCCGCAAAGGTTGGTATTGACTTGGGCTTGACTCACTTTGCCATCCTTTCTACCGGCGAGAAGATCGCCAGTCCGAAAGCATTTGCCGCGAACGAAAAGAAACTAGCCAAGGCACAACGCGCTTTGGCGAAGAAGCAGAAAGGCTCTGCCAATCGCAAGAAGGCGAAGCTGAAAGTTGCAAAACTGCATGCCAAGATCACGGACACCCGCAAAGACTTCCTCCACAAGCTCTCAACTCGGTTGATAAACGAAAACCAAGTAATCGCCATTGAGACGCTGGCAGTCAGCAACATGCAGAAGAACCACAAACTCGCCAAGTCGATTGCCGACGCAAGCTGGTCTGAATTCGTGCGGCAGTTGGAATACAAGTCGCTGTGGTACGGGCGCGAACTTGTCGGCATTGACCGCTGGTATCCGAGCAGCAAACGCTGTTCGGATTGCGGCTACACCGTCGCCAAGATGCCCTTGAATGTACGCGAATGGACATGCCCAGAATGCGGCACGATCCACGACCGCGACATCAACGCAGCGCGCAATGTTTTGGCCGCCGGACTGGCGGTGTCAGCCCTTGGAGAGAATGTAAGTCCTGTCTGCATGTAAGTGTGGATAGGCGGTTTTCTGTGAATTGGGAATCCCCGTGCTTTAGCGCGGTGAGCAGTCAATTGTTATCCTTTTCGTAACACATCCCAGCCGCTGACAGGTGGCCTCCAAGCGCTACAGACCATGCTCCCACCTCACTGATGTCGCGCTGCCATAGGGAATGCGCCAAGGCTACAAGAGACATGGCCGCACACAAGAAATGGAATGTAGCGAAGGTCATTTCTCACCTGTATACTTTTCAACATAAGACACTGCGCGACTGAAACCGAGGAACCACCTGGCGTTTTTGCCTAGCAGCCCCCACATCTCCCAGCCCCACTCTTTGTGCATGCGTATAAGTTTCACTTCTCAATCTCCGGTAAGCGGTAGAGTGGTTCTACCGTCCAGCCCATTTGTCTATCCCATTGATCGAGGGGTTGGGAATCCTTTGTGTGCGTTATCTCTTGGGGATACAGGTTTCCATCTGGATCGCGTTGAACCCAACCCACCGGCTCACCGATCTTCGCAATGATTGCGGCTTCGATGGCACGGGCAAACGCATGGTCATCGCCATGATCGGCAAAGTTCTCTGCGACAAGGCAGGCGATGTGGTCTTCTGTGAGGATCTTCATTTCTCCTCCCTTATCTTGGCTGAGGCTTCCTGCGCAAGGTCGTAATAAGGCCCACTGTAATTTCCGGAGTACATCTTAAACAAAGCCTCCTCCGCAATCCGCAGCTTCTCGCGCAGCTTTGCAATCTCATTGCCGCAATCTTCAAGCACGTTGATGCAGTGATCCAACTGGAGGTTGTCTTCACAGTCTTCGTCAAGGTATTGCCCTTCCAGCATGTCGATTGCCAGCTTAATGTCACCTTGGTTCATTTCAAATTCCCCATTACAAAATCAATGGCGCAATCAATTTTGATCGAATCATCGTCATATGCAGGATGCTCTGCCGGTAATGGTGCCTGCACAACAATGTCCCAATCAAACCAGTCTGTGTTTCGACGAAGATAGTGATACCGCTCTGCATCTAACTCCGCAATCCGCAGCTTCTCGCGCAATACATGAACTTCTTCTGCCCAATCAATAATCTGCTCATATATACCAATCGTTTGGAATTTGCTTGGAAGTGGAATATCACCAGATTGAAGACCTTTGATGATTAGTTTGGATAACGCAATAGTTTCATCGTATTCACTCATTTCCATCTCCCTCCATGTGTAGTTTTAAAGCAGCTTCAGCGTATATATCTGCCGGTATCACATAAAACCAATGACCATTTAAATGGGGGCCATATTGGTCTTGCAACTTGATGCGTAATTGCTTGTGCTTTTCCCATTTGGCGAGTTCCGCTACGGCCTTAACGAGTTCGGCTAACATCTCGTCTCCGGTTATTTTGGCCGCCTCTTCAGTGAGAGTTTTAATGGCGTAGTTTTTGAACTGTCTGCGTTGTTTAGCGTTCATGGTTTTTCCTCACAGGAAACAGTAAAACTACTGAACCACGTACCGATAGTGATACTTGCCTTGCGAGTACCCTCACAATTTTTATTAAGCATTTCCGCTTCCTTTGTTAAGCCTTGCCTATCGCCACACCCCACTAGCGAAATACTAAGCAGTAGCGGAATTAGTAGTTTCATTTCACTTCCTCCCTCTGATTGCTGCGGCGCATTGCCTTGGGAAATCATATTCATCAGACTCACACACCTTCGCGCAAGCCTCACGCTCCTCAATTACTTTCTGAGAAATAATTTCTCGTAATTGTTGCTGAACATACTCGTCGAGTGCGTCGGTGGATGGTTGGAGTTCTTTGAATGCCATATACAGAGCAATGTCATTCTTCAGATCATCTTCAGTGTTAGCCCAGTTATCTACTAATTGAGCCATCTGCTTAATCACCAAAGCCCGTGCGGCGACTTCTTTAAGCAGCATATTTCTAGTCTCGACATAGCTGTTTTGGCGGCGAACAATCTCAGCCTCAAGTCTCTCAATTTTCAACTCGCAAACCATCGCGTAGTCACTCAGTTTTTCAACTGTCTCCAGATCAACGAACTGGCGTGGTGATTGGCGAATGGCTTCAAGGTCTAGTGGCTCACTGCCACCGAATAGTTGTCTTGGCATTAGTCGGTTCCTTTCACGCTGGCTATTGCTTGGCGACACAATTCATACTGACTACTCGTTAGTTTTACTTCATTAACAATGAATTGAACTGTGTCAACTAACCCTTGCATAGTTGCTTCGTTAAATTCGCAAAGCCTGTTTAGTTCATCCCGCTGCTTTGCTGTTTTTGTGTAAGCAGATGCCCACTTATTGGCTGCCAAGCTTTGCTCGTTAAGCAACATCTCAAGTTCATCCCGCTGCTTGGTGAGTCGCTCAATCTCAGCCTGTTGCGCTTCCAGAGCGTCGGCTGCAAATGTGTTGATAGAAACATCTGGGTTAATGATGTCTTTATCTTGCTCGGCGTAAAACCGTAGCTGCTGAATGATTGCGTCTATCTTCATACGTCCTCCTAATTCTAGTGGCTCACTGCCACCGAAAGGTTGTCTTGGCATTACTCGGTTCCTTTCACGCTGGCGATTGTGAGGATCGCTGATAGGATTGCCCCGTCAAGGCGCGTGTATCGCGGTTTGTGATAGTCATCTGCAACTTCACGCGACTCTCTCACAAGCATGTCCAGCACTACCAGCAGTTCATCCCGCTGCTTGGTGAGACGGCCAATCTCAGCCTGTTGATGCTGAGCCCTAGCAACCATGTCCGGGAGATCCTTACCACCCACAACTTCACGTACCTTTTCCAGATAGTGCATGGCGGTTCTGTCGTTGACGCGGGCTATTGTCAATTCAGTTTCAAGTCCCTTAACTGCAGATTCAAGTCGCTCAATCTCAGCCTGTTGCGCTTCTATCCGATCAGCAGCCTTGTTCGTGAGTTGTTCAGGCCAGATAGCCGGTTCGCAACAACATTCGCTCCAGCTATGCGCAGCACAATTGCAGTTAATCAATTCGCCGCGAAGCCCAGTAGTCAGGTTCTTCGTGTCTGCTTCAATCAATTCTTTCATGCATCCTCCTAATATCTGGTCGAGAAGGTGGGAGTCGAACCCACGGGGCAACTAACAAGTCTGCTGTGTAGCCGTGTCCCGTCGGACGGCGTGTCAAGTAAACGAGCCACTGAAGATGCGAAGCACTCACTGTGCTGCCGTGCCAAACCAACATCACGCTTCTTCTCGATTGACTATTTCCGACGCTTGATAGAAACCGTGCCGTTGCCGTAGCCGTAGCCGTTGCCGTAGCCGTCGCCGTTGCCGTAGCCGTAGCCGTAGCCGTTGCCGTTGCCGTAGCCGTAGCCGTAGCCGTCGCCGTTGCCGTAGCCGTCGCCGTCGCCGTTGCCGTTGCCGTTGCCGTTGCCGTAGCCGTAGCCGTAGCCGTCGCCGTCGCCGTAGCCGTAGCCGACTGGCCTATATGCTATAGACCCCATGATTCATGTACCGGTACTGCGAAGATTTCCGCGCCTTCTGGAATATCAACGTCTGAGATTGGGCGAAGATCGGCTTTTTCCGTGTTCTCGATAATCCCTGCAAAGCCCACGGACTCCCACTTGAATACGTGGAGCGCACGGCTGAGTTTGATGCGCCCGTTTTCACGGGTTACGTCACCAGCAAAAATCCAGCCGCGGTCTACAACAATGATGGCGCGGTTGCCAGTTGGTTTGGTCTTGAGGGAATCCGCACGGACGTATTCGATTTCGTTGATCTTGATTGTGTTGATGTCTGACATTTGTATTTCTCCTTAAAGAATAAAAATCCCACCCGCGAAAGCCGATTAACGATGGTTGGAAGAGATGCGGGTGGGGGGGAAACTATTTGACAATTTCGTCGTACATCCGCATCGCAGTCACAAGATCAATCTTGCCGAGACTCTGGCCGTCCAGGATAAATTCGTGTGTGATGTTGTTGCCTATCTGAGTGCAGAGATAGAGCAGCCTGCCGTCGTCTGTCACTGGCCTGCTGCCGGGAAACGGGTGTCGTGTCTGTCCTTTGTCGTCTGTCATTTCACTCTCCAATAAACCGTTCGATTCGGCCCAATTCCTAGCGATAGCTCGGTTCCTACGCGCACCACGACGCCACGCTGTTCCAAGCGGTGCAGCGTGCTATGCACCGATGCTGAGTCCTTCGCGCCGAGTACCTTAGCAATCTGTGGCGTACTCATTGTGGCCTTGCCTATGGCCTCGGTATATCGCGCTGCGGTTGCTGCACGCATATCCTCGCAGGCGATGTTTGTGCTGTTTAACTTGCGCTTGTCTGTGGCCTCGATGATCGGCCCGACCCACATCCATTTGTCTGGTCCGACCTTTTTGGTCAATGGTGGATTGGCACTGGAGTACGCTTCCAGTCGCACTCTGACGGTCTTACGCTGTCGCTTGACACGTTCCATTATTTCTTCGAGCGTGCGTACCTGGCCGTCGAATGCAGCGCAGTACCTGGATTGTGCGATGTTGGCAGAGAGCGCGTGCGGTGTGCTGCGTGAGCGTTGCGATGGGTATTTCAGGTGATGACCCATCGGCTTAACATCGGTCGATAGCATCTGTGCAAAGTAGTTCATGGCTTAACCTCTTGAACAGATTTGTCATTCAAGTACCTGCCGCGTGCCGTGTAGCTTTTATCTAGCGGAACAGGTGTGTGCCTGTGGAATAAGATTTGACCAATCCTCATTCCGGGCGTTAGTCTGAGATTGGTGAATTGCAGGACGTTGTGTAATTCCAGGGTCAATGCACTACCTACCCAGCCTGCGTCACAGTGACAGGCAAACAAATTGTTTAGGCCAGATCGTGCGCCGGATGATTTCAAGCGAAATTCGGCTGATATATCCATCGGCAAGTTGAATATCTCGACAGAAGACGCCAACGCAAACTGGCCTGGGTCCAGGTCGTAGTGACCTTCTTTGCTGATATCAATGCGAGCTTGCGGGAAATTTGTGCGTCTGTGCGGATCAACAACCGCGTACTGGTCCGAGCAGCGTTCAACAATGATTTCATTTCCAAGATGAATATCAATGCTGCTTGCGTTAATACAGTCGTGTTCTACGGGAGTAATCACGCCCTGTTCGACCAGTTCGCACAATTCAATATAACTAAGCAACATTCAAAATCTCCAGTAGTTCATCACGCGTAAATCTCCAAGGATGCAGATCACGCAGGCTCGTGCAGATGTAAGAGCCGTCCAAATTTGACAGGGCCACGACGAAGCGCTCTCCGTTGTGGTCGAAGGTTTTGCCGATCATTTCTTTCCCTCCAGATCAATCAGCTTTTGCAGGTATATACAAAAGTCCATCGCTTCTTCTTGAGCATGCTGGAGCCACTCAAGGCGGCTCAGGTCGGTGCGCTCGGTGGAACAGTTGTACTTGACCAACCCGACCTTGCTGCGGTGCAGCAGCTTCTCTCGCACCATTTCTACGTTGCGGTCAGGACTCATTTCCGCGCCTCAATGAGAACGCTCCGCTCTTCAAGCATCGCTTCTGCCATGTTGTAAGAGTGAATGGCGATGTTTTGATACCAGTAGCGCATAGCGCATTCAATTTCCTGAAAGTCATCGTTGGCGAAATCAGGATGCGTTTCTTTCGCCATCACGCCGTTCAGCGCACACATCGCAAATTCATCCAGCAGCGTCTTGCGCAGCGCCTCGTTCTCTCTGCGCAGATTCTTGATATTCGCCTCTAGCTCGGCGATGTCGTCTTTTGTGATTGCGTTCATACTTCCTCCGCCAAATGCCCAGCACTCGCGGTTACTGCGATAGCGCCGGACGGGTGATGTAACTCGTAGTACCCGTCCTCGCGGATACGCTTGATAACTAGCTCGCGTTCGACTCCGGCAAGGACGACTTTCTGCCCTGTACCGAAGTCACGCAGGCGGGTGGGTGGTTCGGCTGTTCTCACGCTGCCCTTCTTTCCTCTAGTGCAATCGCGTCTGCCAATGCCGCTATGCGCCTCTGCACAACAAGCAGTTCCTTCGATAGCCCGTAGATGCTTCTTTGAATTTTGAACATGGCCACGGTCTCGTCACGCAGACGTTCCGACAGCCGGTGATGTGTGCGCTCGTCCTCCTGCTTCATGCCGTCAAGCATGGACAAGCGAATTGCTCGGTCCGAAAAGGCACTCACAGCAGCACCATCACGATCAAGTACGCCCAATAGACCGTTACAGCAAGGCAGGTGCCGGCGACGAGGTAATCAGCAAGCCGGTCGGTTGCGGCGTTCATATCGCGCTGCCGCTGGCGGTAGTGAAGTGTGGTCATGCCATCGCCCCTTGCATGTGAGCGCGGTACTTGTCAGCGCTCTTGTTTGAGTAAAGCTGATCCAAGCCGATTTCCGATACGTGCGTCTTGGCTTCTGAGTACGTCCTAAACGTCAGTTCTGTGCTTGGTCCAGACGCTTCGTGCTGCCTGACTGTTCGCCAGACAGACCCTATCCATAGGACTTGAACAACAAACTTGCCGACTTGCGGACTAAAGTGAATTCGGTACATAGGTGTTCTCCGGTAAAAAAGCGGCTCCCCGGATATGCACACGGGGAGCCATAAAGCCGGCTGTCCAAGCCGACGAGTGGAGGGGACTCGGTTAAATCGCCAGGGCGATCAGCACGCCAGCCAAAAGGCCAAGCGTGAATGCAAAGGCTTCATCGGTCATGCTGTTGCTCCTAATGATTAGTTGGTAGTACCGGCTGCCAGAAGTGGCTGTTCCCGCAGACCCGCTCCTGTTGTGGTGAAACCGGCACTGGTAATCAGACTCAACCTCTAGGTCGCTACCCATCAGCGAGGCTTTCAGAATCTGATTAGCGGTGCTGTCACATCGAAACCCACGCTAGGCGTTCTGCTCCCCCGTCTCCTTTCAGTAAAAAGTTGATCGGTTCGCATGGGCTTCGGTGTGCCTCCGCGTTAGCAGAGGCGGTACGCACTTGCAGTCCTGGTGCGTAGGGGTATCGCTCGTCTTGACCTCCGCCCGACAGGCTTCTGGCAGTTGCTGCGCGATTGATTGCTTCCAGTAGCCTTTGCTCGTCCTCTGCGCTTTTCGGCGAATCCGATACCGTATTCATTGGCTTGTCAGGCCGCATCGGAGCAGGGAGGCTGCTGGTTTCGTTACTTCTTGGTTTTTAAAGAGCCGGTTCGTTGTTGCTTGCTGAACCGTTGAGTGAATAATATACGAATTCGTATATTCAAGTCAACAAATAAATACAGGTTCGTATTCTTTAAGTCAAAAAAAATCCTGACTAAAAAGGCACGTCGTCAAAATTCCAGTGTTCGCACCCCTGCTGCAAGAAGTCTGGAGGCGGGTTTGCGCTGAACCGTTTGCAGTAGCCGTCTTTGTGGTCATCGCAGTTCAGGCAGTTGGGCTTCAGGCTTTTAAGCCAGTTCAAATCCCGCTCTGCGTAACAGATGCGATCTATCAATCCTGTTCTTGTCATGCTGCCTCCTTGATGGCTTCCCATTGATAGCCAATGATTTCAGGGTATTTGCCGGATTCATTGACGCGGATGGCGGTGGGCGTGGCGAGTTGATAGCCGTCGTTAATCCATTCCATTGCCTGATCCGTAGCCCCTGGAAGGAACTGGCGCGGGGCGCGTTGCTGCCACCAGTTCTCGGCTTTAGCTCTGGCAAATCCTTGATGGGACAAACAAACCCACTCCGTACCAACCCGGCGAAGACCTGAGTAATAATCGACCCGCAACGAATCCGGCTTGCCTTCCTTCTGGTGGATGCTGTACCGCACATCGCTTACCGGATAATCGACAATCTTTGGTTGTACCTGATGCGCCATAATTGCCGCATTGCTGGCGGTGCGCGGATCGGTTTCAGGCTCAGGCTCGGGGAATTGATAACCGCAACTCGGGCATTCAAGCGCCTTTGTTCCGCAGCGTTCGCCGCAGTTGTCGCAGAGCTTGTGTGGCGCTATGGCTTCGCTGGCCTTGCTGCTGCGTTTCTTGCGGCCTTTAATGGCATCAACCGGGCCTAGTCTCTCGGTCGTATTGGAGAAATCCAGCCACAAACAATCCGTTTTTCCAGGTGCAATGCGCAGCCCTCTGCCTGCCCCTTGAACGTAAAGCACCGGGCTGATCGTCGGGCGGCACCAGATGATGCAATCCACGTCCGGTACGTCAAAGCCGGTGGCGAGAGCCAACACGGTGACTAGGCAGCGGATATTCCCAGCGCGAAACTCGGCAATGAAGCGCTTGCGGTCAGCAGCCGGCGTGTCGCCTGTCACGACTTCGCACGTTACACCGTGGCCGCGTAGTTGGTGGCATAAGTGCTGCGCGTTCTCAACGGTAGCAGTAAATGCAATCCACTTCTTGCGGTCGACGGCCAATTGCACAGCATTTTCTGCAACACCGGGCAGGGCGCTTTCTACACGCTCGGCCAGCTCTGCCATGTTGTAATCGCCGCCTGTGGTCTTGACGCCGGTTGTGTCAATGTGCGCGGTGATAGCATCAATCGGGCGAATCAGCGGCGCAAGATACTGCGCTTCCAGCAACTCCTGCACAGTGACTGTTGCGGCAATGCCGGTAAATAGCGGCGCTTCCCCGTCGGTAAGCCAGACGCCATTTCCGCGAAACGGCGTTGCGGTCAGTCCGACTACGCGAAACTGACAGAACTTTGCAAGGTTCGTTAGAAACTGCCTGAATCGTCCGGTTTCCTTGCCGTCGGTGCTGACTAAATGCGCTTCATCAACGATCACGCATTTGATATTGCCTAGCAGGTGTGCGTCTTTGTAAATGCTGCCGATGGTGGCAACAATAACATCAGCATTCGGTATCTTGCGTCCAAGGCTGGCGGAGTAATAGCCCAGGCTAATATGTGTCGGCAGATAGCCGGCCAGCTTTTCGGCATTCTGTTCCGCGAGTTCTTTTGACGGCACCAAGACTACAGTTCGCGGGTGCGACTCCGGCCAGGTGTCAAAGAGCAGGCGTACCAATTCTGCAATGACATGGCTTTTCCCTGCGCCGGTCGGTAGCACCAGCAGGGGGGTTTCTTCAATGCCTGGGTGAGCACACCACCAGTTATAAAGTGAATCTATGGTGCGCTGTTGATAAGTCCTAAGCTGCAATTTTGGCTCCTAATTCTTTGCGGAACGCCTGAACGCTGGCATCACCCAAGCACTTCTTATCTTCCGCCGAATAAATCTCGACGGACTCATAGCCTTCTGGCGGTAGTCCGTTGGTGAATTCGTTACCAGATACACGGTGCTTGTATTTAACCCAGTTACTTTCGGTGTCGGCATCCACAACATCGGCAAAGTTGCGTAACAAAACAGGAATGAAGCGGTGCGACTGACAGGCTTGTTTCTGCTCGGCAACCGTCAAAACCTTGTTGTGCCGTGCGCAGTGCCATTGGGCATCCGCAACTGGTGTGACATGGGCGCAGCTTCGGCAAGTCGGCAAAGGAACTGCCGATGCGTGGCAATGCGCGTGATAGTCACATAGCTTGCATTCGTACCAGTCCGGGCGCTCAGAGATACCCGGAGGCGGTTCGACGGCATCAATGATGCGCTGCGCTTTGGCGAACAGGCGATCTGCTTCGGCTTTGTCAAAATCAATGCGCTCCAAGTGCAGGCGGTCGGTGTTTTTGCACACGGCGGTATAGAGCGCTCGTGTCATTCCTGTCCACGCCATGTACGCAATACACTGCGCATAATGCTCAGGCTTGGCCTTCTGCACGCCGTCTTTCACCAGTGCGTTAAATGACTTTTCGCTGTGGGTCTTGCACTCCCACACGTGCCATGTCTGCGGAGCATCTGGCAGACCTACGCAAGCACCATCCATTGACCCGCCGAAATGGCCTGTCTTGAAGTTGAATTGCTTCCCCGTGTTTGGCTCAAACTGCACCAACTGCACGCCATGAATGCTGCGCAGCAAAGTGGCGAAGGTGTCTTCTTCGCGCTGGCCTCGGGCAAACAGGCGCAACATGCGCGGCTCAAAGCTGGATGGCTTTGCCCATCGGAAACTGTACCAAAGTTCGCGTTCGCATGGCTTGCCGATCTGGCTGGCCCCAAGGTGGGGCCGTAAGCCATCGTCAGCACCGGCCAACACGGATTGTTCAATCGCCTCAAGCGTGGCAGTGGCCAGCTTGATGTCGGCGCGGTGGCTGACTTGGCTCATGTTCAAGCTGCCTTATTCATCCAAGGCATGCCTGCTGCACCAAAACCGGCAGGGGCATTAGCAGCAGGCGCTGCGGCAGCTTGTGGCGGCTGAAAAGCAGGACGTGCAGCAACAGTAGCAGCGGCCTTGTAGCCCTTGATCTCGTTGCTTGCGTCATAGTTTCCGCTGGCCGGTTTGACTTTGACGGTAGCAATCAGTGGGCGGTTGTGCAGTTCTTGCGAGTCACCGACTTGCAGGATGCCGACCGCGTGACAGATGGCAGACAGCGTGCGCTGCGCAATTTCTTGTGCCTGCTGATTGTTGTTCCACAGGTTCAGGCGATCAAAAAGGGTGCGTCCTTGAAATTCGCCGTCCTGAATCTGCAATTTCAATTGCAGGTATTGCCCTTGGCCATCCTTGGTGGCCTTGGTTTCCGATTCGGTAATGATGGCTGTGTAGTCACCAGCGGGGAGCGGGGAATAGACGGCGGACGGGGCGATGTTGGTAGCATTGAATTGAAGGTTTGCCATGATGTAAGGTTCCTTGATGGTTGGTGATTGATTAAAGTGCCGGCATGTGTTGTGCAAAATCTGCCCAGGTGAGCGGCAACACCGGGGGCAAATTGAAACGGTTTTTAGCGAGGAAAGCCGGTTGTCCAACGGTGTGGATAACCCGTGTTCCAGTGGTCACGGCGCGGGTGCGGGTTTTGTTAAACCCGGCGTCTTCCGTCACCATGTTGGTTTGCACGGCTGCGTAAAGAATCACGTCGGCAAACTCCTCAGCCAGGGCAGCGGCGCGTTTGTGCAGCTTGAGGTCGTGCGTGTCGTAAGCGGGTAGCAGCGGATCTTCGACGCGCTTTTGTTCGCTATGCGCAATCATGATGATGGTCATCTTGCGGTCATCACGCAGCGCGGTAATGCCGCTGAAAAACTGTCGCCAGTAGCCCAGCGCTTCGACATAGCCCTTGCCATAGCCGGCATCTTCGATAGATGCCAGGCGCTTGGCGTCACCTTTCTTGTCAGTCCAAAACTCGCAGGTGTGCTTCCAGATCAGCGGCTCCAGCCAGTCAAGAGAATCCACGACCAGCGTCTTGAAGTCGTGCGGTTCGCTGTACAGCGTGCCGATGGCTTCCATCACTTCCGTGAATGATTGAGCCAGCGGGAAGGCGGTAGCGTCCAAACTGCCCAGGCCGTCTTCTGTCTGGATGAAAACAGGCGCATCTGAACACGCGCCAAATGTTGTTTTGCCGCAGCCGGCATCACCATGAATGATGATGCGCGGTGGCTTGATGGTGTTTTTGGCCAGGCTGGCCAGATTGATTGCCATTATTTCTGCTCCACTTTGATTGACGGTTTGGCGGGTGCGCTCGTAATGAAACGGAGCGCGATTTGGTAATTCTCAGGATTGGCTTTCTCAAGCGCTCGCAACTGACTGATTGACACGTCAGGCTTCCAGGTGAATGCCGCCTGTACAATCTCCGGCAATGCCGTCCATGCGCCTTGCAGTTCGGTGGCATCCACCTTGCGCGTCAGCTTGTACGTGGCGCTTACTTTCAAGCTGCCTTCGCCGTGGCTTACCGTGCCTTCTTCTTTGCTCGGCATCAGCGCCAACATGGCTTTTTCAATTTCGTAGCGCTCCGCCTTGGCGCGATCTTCTCCAGCCTTGGCAATCACCCAGGCGGCGGCCAGGGTTTCAATCGTGATTGATGCGTTCATGTTCATTGCTCCCGTGGTTGTGCTTCGATGGAGTCAGAATATACGAATTCGTATAGAGAAGTCAAGCAACAAATGCAAATTCGTATTTTTAAGGCAAAATAAAAGCCAGCGTGCAGTTCAGCAGGCTGGCTTATTGAGGTGGTGCTATGGGAGATTTCAGACCGAAGAGTTCAAGCTGCTATCGGTCTTGGACGCTTGGCAATCTTTACAGGTCTATTTCCCATAAAGATTTATAGCCGTCAGAAAGTATCATTTTTTTGAAGCCTAGATTTTTCATTCCAGAAATCAAGCTATTGTCATTTGATAGTTGATGTGCCAAAGGTCTAGACATCAGCACATACGTCAATTTTATGGACGTCTTGTCTTTACCGTGCAGCGTGACATGCACATCCATGCCGCTGTCTAAATAATTCTTCTCCGTTCGCTGAGCGTGCATTTCACGCTTTGCAATGTCAATATTTCGGTTTATTTCGTTTTTCTTTTTGATGTCTTCTTTTGTTAGTTTTTCTGGTTCTGCATCAACAACGGGGATTGCTGCTTGTGGCTTTGTCTCGGCAATCGCTGGTTGAGTCGGAGCTGATGGCGTTGATGATCGTGTGACAACTGTATTTGCAACGGCAATGGCAAATATTCCAGCAAGGGCCAAGGTTATGCGGCTTGTTGGCTTTTTTTGCTTTGCTCCGCATGACGGACATGTTTTTGCATCATCGCTAACTTTTGCGTTGCATTCGTGGCAGGTTGTTAAAGCCATAATGTTTATTCCGTGTCTGAGCCGCAATCAGCTTTTGTCGAAATACGTAATAATGATCCTATCCTATGTCATGCGCAACTTTTCGTGCCATGGTTAAACAAAAAACCCGCACTCGGCGGGTCTGGTCGGGGCTAGGTTAGGTAGGCTAACGGAGGAATGTAGAACGTGCCGTCACTTTTATGATGGTAGTAGACGTCTACCAAGCTGATATGCGTCCCTTTATCCGGCCATTGGAAGTGCAAAACCATATCTGAGGTCTTGTACTTGCCGTGAACCACTTTGTACTCTGGAATTCCTACGTGGTAATGCCATAGCGCGTTGAGTTGCGCATACGCATGGTTTGGGTCTGTATCAGGCAGGGTTGCCCAGGAAGGTGATAGCTTTCCTTCATACCTTGTAAAGTCAGCCAGCCCATGTTCTTCATAGGTGGACGCAAACAAAAGTATTTTGTCTTGCTGATCTGCTGGGAAGTTTTCAAACTCTAGTTGTAGCTTGGTTTTAAACGACCAAGTGAAATCCGTCATTTACTCTTTCCGCCAGAGATGATGAACCTGCGCATCTCTTCTTTTGACATGCCTCGCGGAGCCATGATGGAAGGCGAAGCTAGCGCCTCTTTCATTCGCGCCAGATCGAAATGGCCTATTGGCAACGATGTTGCATTAGGTGTCCACGACTTCTCGATAGGGGGGTGATGCTTTGCGGGTTTCATACCTTCATTGTCTGTTCAAACCGCCCATAAATCAAGGCTTCATGCACTGTAAGCTAGCCAGCTTTGGAATTTATTCCGGTGAGCTATTGCTTGAATTTCGCCTGCTGATCTAGTCTTTCGCGGATTGCTTTCAGTTCATCCTGTGTCTGTTTCAGACTCGATGATGCCTCCGATATTGCGGAAGCCGTGCTTTTGCCTGATTCAAAAGATGCCGTCATGTTCGACAGCAAGGTTGCATTGAAAGCAGCGACACCAAAAACAATGGCCAGAACTGCCGATACGCCAGTCACAATGGTGGTGTTTTTCATTGATGAAATTCCAGCTTCGATCCTGGCATTGCTTTCCACAATGCGATCGATCTTTGCGTCCATCCGGGTTTCGATGGCCTCTAGCTTTGCATCAATTTCGTAGCGGGTTACGGTGTCAGACATGCGGCCAGTATCGGTCTTTGCCGCTTGAAAATCAATGGCAGATGACCCTATGTTGTCTTTTGATATGGCGTTTGTTGTCGCAGCATAATTCGATAGCTTGGCTTTCGTTGCGTCAATGCTGGTTATGTTAGCGGTCATTTCTTGGCTTGATTGTCAGCAATAGGGTGCGCGGCGTGCATCCGCAAGTTGTAACAGTTCTCGCACATGAGCGTGACAACGGGGATAGTTGGGAACGGAATCGTTACGCCACCGTCTTCTTTGGTTGAGCCAAGTGCAAAATTGTAGTCGGTTGGTGGCTCAAGCATTGTCCATCGCTCATGGCCACAGACATTACAAGCTGCATCGATCTTCTTTTCGCCATAGAAAATGATTAATTCGTCCAGTGTGATTTTCATAGCTCCCAGGTCCATTTGATCCAAGTTTCGTGATCTATTTCCTTAGCAATAACTGCCGTTTGTCATAGCCTTGGTCTGCGGTAGTCCGTCATCCGGAAGATTCGAGCGTTTGCTTGGCAAGCGGATAGTCTCTTGCAGCGTCTTTTGCACGGTCCAGGATGACCGCCAGGCCTTCCATATCCGTTTGCATGAGCAGGGCGTTTATCTCGTCAATGCGTCTTTCGCGTGCTGATTTTGGCTTGATTTCTGCGGTCAACGGCAAAACGGCAGTCGATTTTTCGTCTATTCGGCGCGATGTTGAGTCGATTACATTTCCAATGGCGTAGAAGTTGGTATCTGCCACGCCGAGATTTTTCAAGGCTACCTCTATCTCCTTGACGGTTCTTATTCGTGGATTTGGCGTTGTGCCTTTCAAAATCCGTTGAATAGTCGGCTGATTTAACTTCCCATCCGACACGTCAGCAAGATCAGTCGGGTTCGCGCCAACTGACATCAGTTTGTCTAGCAACCAGTCTCTGTATTCCATCTCAGAATTATGCGTTTCCGAATTGTCACGTGTCGAATACGAGTTGGTATTGCTTTGCGAATACGTTTTCGTATAAAATCCCGACATGCTTAAAGACATGATCTCCTCCCTTCTAAGTTTTGGCCTGACTCAACAAGAGATCAGCATAGAAACTGGTGTGCCACAGCCTGCTATCAGCCGGGTATATACCGGCGAACAGAAGGAGGTTGGCTACGCGGCTGGAAAGGCTATCGAGGCTTTGTATAACCGCATGAAGAAGCGCAACACCAAGAAGAAAGCGGCCTGACGTGGCGATAACCGTCGAGCTACGCGGTCCATGCCCAAAGGACACCGTTGATGTCATTGACGCGGTAGCACATGCAAAGCGACTGGACAGAACAAGCATGGTGAATCGCATCCTCGCTGAGTGGGCAGAACAAAAGACTCTTGAGGCTCAGTGTATTCAGCGGGTAACGCGAGGCAATCCGCAATCAGGGAATCAATCGGAAAGCGATTGGAAATGAGGTTCAACGGGGCAAGGGCCGGCCAGCCCGGTAGCGTCTTCAGACCGCGCTACCTGCCCCACCATTTAACGGTCTGGCAAGGTCTGAAATGAATATTGTGCCCATAACTTTCAACCAACCTGAGCAGGGTTCGCCTCTCGATTACGCGCTACGCTACGCGGCGCTCGGCTGGCATGTTTTTCCCGTATGGGGCGCGAAAGACGGCAAATGCAAGTGCCGGCGCATTTGCAAATCACCGGCCAAGCATCCTGTCGAACATCTTGTGCCACGCGGTCAGGATGACGCAACAACCGACGAGGCCACTATTCGCCGCTGGTATGCCGCCATGCCGGATGCCGGTATCGCCATTTTCATGCGCCCTTCCGGCTTGGTCGCCATTGATATAGATCCGCGTAACGGCGGATTTGAAACAATGGACGAGATCGAGGTCAAGCACGGGCCATTGGTTTCCGATGTGCTGCAATACACACAGGGTGGTGGCGAGCATCGTATCTTCAAAATCACCGAAGGCACCAACATTCCCGGCAAACTCGGCAATGGCGTTGACGTCAAACTCAATGGCTATATCGTTGCCGCTCCAACACGCGGCGTTGCTGGTGTCTATGATTGGGAAGCATCCAGCGATCCCATGGAAGGCGCGATCCCTTCGCCGTTGCCAGACTGGCTGAGAAACCTTGTGCCGGTCGTCAAGACGTCCGAAGTGGCAGATGTGGCCAGCAGATTTGTCACTGCTGCGCAGGTCGGTGAGTTACGCGATGCACTTGCCGTCATTCCTTCCGATGATAGAGATTTATGGGTCCGGTTTGGCTTGGCGCTTTGTCCGTTAGGGCAGGGCGGATTCGACCTTTGGGACGAGTGGAGCAAGAAGTCAACCAAATATGACCCGGTTGATTTGATTCGCGTCTGGCGATCATTCACGCCCGGTCAGTTCAACTACGAATCGATATTCTGGCTTGCCCAGGCAAATGGCTGGGTAAATCCTTTATCCGGTGGCGCTCCGGCTCCGGTAGCTGTTGAAACAGTTCGCGTGCTTGCTCCAGTCGAGGTTTCAACGACACCTGACGCATTACTGAATCCTCCTGGTATCGTCGGTGAGGCTGCACGTTGGATCAACGCTACCAGCCGGAAACCTCAACCTCAATTCGCAGTTCAGGCAGCGCTGGCGTTCGCCGGAACGGTGCTTGGCCGGCGTTATGTGACTGAGCATCGCAACTGGTCATCATTGTTTTTCCTGAATGTTGGCAAATCAGCATCCGGAAAAGAACATGGCAAGTGGGCTGTTGAAAAGCTTCTTGAATCTTGCGGCCTCGAACATTTGGTCGGACCTAATGGCTATACGTCAGATTCTGGCGTGCTTTCGACGTTGAGCAAGCAGCCGACGCACTTTGCCTGCATTGATGAATTCGGGAAAGTGCTTGAAGGCGCGGCGGTTAAAAACAACTTCCGGGCGTCTTCCATGCTGCGCACTTTGATGGAAGTCTGGGGCCGTGGTGATGGCGCTTTACGTCCGCAGGGGTACAGCACGTTCGGCATGTCCGATGCTGACGCAAAGAAGATACAGGAGCGCACCGTGCGCAATCCGGCAATTACTTTGCTGGCAATGACAACGCCCGAATCATTCTTTGACGCAATCGGAAGCGCTGCGGCGCGGGATGGTTTTCTGAATCGCTTCATCATCGTTGAGTCAGATATTGGCAGACAGGTGGGGCAGGCTACTACCAGCTGTGAAATACCCGAATCAATCAAGACATGGGTGAATGCGGTACGTGACGCAGCCGGTGTGCAACTGGTCAATCCTGACACCGCATCATCCATGCAGGTGACGCCAATCATGGTTCCGGTTAAGCAGGAAGCAATGCGCCTGTTTGCAGCTTTTGAACATGAATGTGTCAGCATCATGGATGACCACGAACAGGCCGGTCTTTCCGAGATGTTCGGACGTTGCAATGAGATGGCCATGAAACTGTCGCTCATCCTGGCGATTGGCGATGGGCGCAATGCCGTTAGCGACTCCCATGCAAAGTGGGCGATTGATTACATCAGACATTACGCATTGCGCACCGTGACCCGTCTTGCAACATGCGTTGCAGATTCTGAATTTGACGCCATCAAATTGCAGGTGCTTGGCTTGATCCGGTCAAGTGACAAAGGATTGACCGAACGCGAACTGAATCAGCGCTCCCGAAAGTTCCGGTCTATTGATCAGCGTGGCCAATTGAACGTCCTGAACAGCCTTGCTTTTGCCGGAGACATTTTGAGGGTGGTATTTCCCCCCCTGAGCGGTCGCGGCGGTTCGCGCAATGCTTGGGTAGCCATTGACGGAGACAGCGGAGACAACCATGTCTCCGGCTAAAAGCCCCACAGCACAAGGCTTTAAGGCATATCCGCAGACGTGGAGACGTCGCCGGAGCTAGTCACTTTTTTAGTAAATATAAATACTATAGAAAAGAGAGTGTCTACATGTATTCATTATTGATTAAACCCTTGTGCCACGTGGCTTTTAGCCGTACCAGCAAACGTCTGCAAATGGTGACAGGAAAAATGAGGTACATAAACAAATGGAAATAAAAACAAATATTGTTAAACCGCTTTCTGTATTTGAAGTTACAGATTTGTACAAACGACTAAAGAGATCAGGAAAGCTTTTGATAAAGCTTTGCGACGTTTACAGCGGAACATTTACAAGGGCAAGCACGGCTGGAATAGCCAAGGAATCAATGGCAACCATGGTCAAGATCGGTCTTGCCAAAAAGATCATTATTGACGGAAAACAAAGATGGTCATTGAAGTGAAATGATTCAAACCATTTATTTCCCTTGGCCAGATAAAGCGTTGTCACCTAATGCAAGAGTCCATTGGGCAAAGCGCGCAAAGGCCGTTAAAGCGTACCGAAATGCTTGCCGCACCATCACCATGCAGTCGGGAATTCAAATTGATTGGGAGGGCATAGCGCACCTTTGGATGACGTTCTATCCACCCGACAAGCGCCACCGCGATGACGACAACCTGATTGCAAGTTTTAAATCAGGACGTGACGGCATGGCAGAGGCCATAGGCATTGACGACAAGCGGTTCAGGTTGCATCCGTTTGTTTCAGATGTGACTAAACCTGGAGGCACCGTGGAAGTAACAATTACTCAAGGCGGAGATTTGAAGAATGGCCGATGAATGTGACATCGCATCCGAACACGAACAGAAGTGGCTTGAAGCACAGATCAGCGAACACCAGTACCGCCTCAGTCACGCGGTCAGCGCCTATCCCGTGGGCGAGTGCCGTAACTGTGCGTCGCGCATCGACGATGGAAGTGCATTTTGCGATACGGACTGCATGCGAGATTGGTCCGACAGGCAGCGGGCTGATCGGCGCAACGGCAAGTACAGGGGCGGATAAATGACCCATAACGACATGATGCGAATAATCGACGTGGTAATGATCGAACTAAAGGATTGGGCGCACTGGATGCGCAAAGACACCGACAGCCGGAGACTCGGATTCCCGTCACGATCAGCAGGCATGCAGTCGGGTTACGTGTCAAAGACGTTCGAGGAGATGTGCGAGAACGGCGATGTCGAGCGCGTGATGATCATCAACAGCATCGTGGGCGATCTTGACTCAACACAGGCCGCAGCTATCCATCATCGTTATCTGGGAACAACCGTCCGGTTCCCGCGTAACAACCTGGCAGACCTGCTTGCACAGGCGCACTACGAGGTCTATGTCGGCATGAAAAAAAAGGGGTTGTACATATGAAGAAAGAACTACAGGTTACGCTCGTCTTTATGTCGCTCGTTATCGGATTGCTGGTCGGGTACAACTTTTATCAACAGGAAAAAAACAGGGAGCAACAGGAAAAGAACAGAGATGTCTACCTCGAGTGCCTTCGAATCGCGGAAGCGTTACTAAAAGCCAACCCAAACAGAATCGCAACTCTATATTGCAGCAAGATATAAAAATGATCTGCACTCGCCACCATCAAGCCATCAATGAACTGGCCACCGAGCTAGGACTGCCAGCCAACACAATAGGATTTACGCTGACAGTCAAAGCCAATGAGCCGGTAACGATAACAGCGGTGTATTGCGCCGATGTATCGAACATCTGCACCATTACCGAAACCGTCAAAAAATATTTGCTCGTTGAAAAAGACAGCTTGCACAAGTCATGATCTGTGATACCATCGCATCCAAGGCGCTGGATTCGTTCGCCCTAAGATTAGCCTCGCATCTCACAAGGATTGCGGGGCTTTTTGCATTTCAACGGCATGGATAAGGATTATGGCGCGTAACTCTAAACTCACGGAAAAGCAGTGGGGAGAGATAGAGAAGCGCTTGATGAGCGGAGAAAAACCAGCGGCTCTCGCAAAAGAGTTCGACATCAACCGATCTGCTATTACACGCAAATTTTCGCAACAAGTGCGAAATGTTAAACAAGTTGCGAATCAAATAGTTAATGCAGAGATTGCGCTAAAATCCCTCCCTGTTGCGCAACAATTAGCCGCCGTAAGTCTCGCTGATGATTTACGTGCTATCAGCACACATCTAGCAGGCGCTGCAAAGTACGGCGCAATGACCGCGCATCACCTTTCAGGCGTCGCTAACTTCAAGGTTCAAGAGATAGACGATGCCACGCCGCTAGGCGATGAAAGCATGGAAGCGCTAAAAGGGATCGCCGTTTTAACAAAGGTCGCGAATTCGTCGGCAGAGATTGCGCTAAACCTGCTCAGGGCGAACAAGGAAACGGTTGATGGTCTGAATCGTGATGGCGACAAGCCAGAGCCTAAGCAGATCATTTTTACTGTAGAAGATGCCGGCGCTTAATGTTCCACAAGCAAAGTTTCTACAAATGCCGCATAAGTTCAGGGCGTATGTTGGAGGCTATGGCAGCGGCAAGACATGGGCAGGATCATCTGGCATGTGCGCAAGGTTTTGGTCTGCACCTGGCGTAAATCAGGCGTATTACGCTCCGACATATCCGCACATCCGAGACATCTTCTTTCCGACGATTGAAGAAGTAGCGCATGGTCTTAGCCTTCGCGTTGAGATCATGGAAGCAAATAAGGAAGTGCATTTTTACAGCGGCGCACAGTATCGAGGTACAGCGATATGCCGCAGCATGGAACGGCCTCAAACGATTATCGGATACCGAGTAGGGCATTCACTGGTTGATGAACTGGACACGTTAGAGGCTGCAAAGGCAAAGCAAGCATGGCGCAAGATTATTGCCCGTATGCGCTGGCCGGATGCGACAAACGGCGTTGATGTCACGACGACACCAGAAGGCTATCGTGAAACACATCGTTTATTTGTTGCTGATGTCGCAAGCAATCCACATCTAGCATCGTCGTATGGGATTGTTCAGGCTTCGACACGAGCGAACGCAAAGAACTTGCCGCCTGATTACATTCAGTCGCTTTTGGATACTTATCCAGAGGAGCAGATTGATGCGTACATTGATGGCCAGTTCTGTAATTTAACGACTGGCACGATCTACCGCAGTTATAACCGCACGCGGCATGAGTCGAACGAGGCTATCAAAGATGGCGAACCGCTATTTATTGGCATGGATTTTAATATCGGTCGCATGGCCGCAACGGTTTATGTCAAGCGCGAAAACGGATGGCATGCAGTTGAAGAGTTGAAAGACTTGTTTGACACGCCATCAATGGCAGCAGCCATCATTGAAAGATGGGGAAGTCATCGCATTGTTGTCTATCCAGACGCAAGCGGCGCAAATGGATCAACAAAGAACGCATCTGTATCTGATATATCAATCCTCAAACAGCATAAGTTCGAGGTGAAAGTGAATGCGACAAATCCGCGAGTGCGTGATCGCATCCTTTCGGTGAATAAACAGTTTGAATCCGGTCTGTTGTGGGTCAATTCGCGAAAGTGTCCAACCGTCGCATCGTGTCTTGAGAAACAAGCATATGACGCCAACGGGGAGCCGGACAAGAAAAGCGGATTCGACCATCAAAACGATGCAACAGGCTATCCATTAGCTCACGAATTCCCGATTCAGCATCGGAAGGCTTTGATTACAAACCTCCGCATCTAAGCACCACCAAACATCACCACAAGCCGCTTTCCGAGCGGCTTTTTTATTTCAAGGTCAAAATGACAGTACGCACCGAATCCGCAGCAGTTGCCGGAATGGCGACGCACTGGCCCATGATCCGCGCTGTAACCACCGGGACGGCTGCCATGCGCGAAGGTGGCGAGAAGTTCCTTCCCCGCTGGCCGAACGAGGATCAGGACAGCTACAAGTCCCGCCTCGCGGTCGCTACGCTTTACCCGGCATTCGCTCGCACTGTATCGGTAATGGCGTCCAAGCCGTTTAGCAAATCGCTAACATTCTCCGAAGACACCTCGCCGCGCATCCTGGAATGGTCAAACGACATTGACCTCCAAGGTCGCAATCTGCATTCTTTCATGGCCGATGTTATGACGGATTGCATGGGCTACGGTGTCTCCGGTGTCCTCGTCGATTTCCCGAAAGCCGATGGCATCCGTACCAAAGCCGATGAGCAGAGCGCTGGGATTCGCCCGTATTTCACGCGCTATGCTCCCGGTACAGTCCTCGGCTGGCGCTGCGAGAAGATGGCCGGCGCTGATGTACTGACACAGCTCCGATTGCTTGAAAACGTCATCGAACACGAGGGTGAATTCGGGGAAAAGTCTGTCGAGCAGGTCCGCGTTTTGACTCCCGGCGCATGGCAGATTTACCGCAAGACGGACGGTAAAGAGGATTGGTTCCTGTTTGACGAGGGAACGACGACCATCCAGGCCATTCCGTTTGTCTTCTTTTACGGCATCCGTCAGGGATTCGGTGTCGGGCTTCCTCCGCTTCTCGAACTGGCGTTTCAGAACGTCGAGCACTGGCAGTCCGGATCTGATCAGCAAACCATTCTCCACGTCGCCCGCGTTCCTATCCTGACGATCATAGGGGCCGAGGATGATACACAAATCACCGTAGGCGCATCATCGGCAGTGAAGCTGCCTATTGGTGCCGACATGCGCTTTGTTGAGCATTCAGGGGCCGCTATTGCAGCCGGTAGAGAATCCATCAAAGACCTCGAAGAGCGCATGCGTCAGACCGGTGCCGAGTTGCTGGTATTCAAACCGGGACTGACAACAGCCACCCAGGTGACGAGCGAGAACGAAGCCAACAAATGCACGCTTCAGCGCATCACCGAGATATTCGAGGATGCCATTGACCAGTGCTTGTTTTTTATGGCCGCATGGGTCAATGAGCCGTTAAGCGGTCACTGCACGTTGTTTAAGGATTTCGGCGCGGCTACCTTGTCCGACGCTTCTGCACAGCTACTTCTCCAGGCAAATCAAGCCGGCAAGCTGTCAGACGAATCGCTGATGACCGAGTGGAAACGCCGGGGGATTCTATCTCCCGATATGGAATGGGAAGACGAGCAGGATCGCATCAGTGATCAAGGTCCAGCGCTGGGCTTGATGGGCGAAAACGATCCGGTCATTCATCCGCCTGAGCCTGAGCCTGTACAGCCTGAGCCGGTTGATCTGTCGCCAGTACTGGAAGCAATCAAGGCGATCAAGCTGCCCGAGCCGATAGAGCCGGAGGCCAAAGACGATAGCGAGTTGCTCGCATCCATCGCGGATCTGTCAAAGCGCGTTGATACCATGGCAGCCGTCGAGTCCGTACAACCTGAGCCGGTTGATCTGGCACCAATCACCGAGGCAATCGCCGAACTGAGCGCGAAGGTGGAAGCACCGCAGCCGACATACGATGACAGCGCAATCAAGGCGCAGATCGCCGCGCTATCCGAGCAGGTGGCAACCCTGGCGGCAAAGCCTGAGCCTGCACTACCGGATGTCTCCGCGATCATCAATCAGGCGATTGCCAATCTGCCAAAGCAAGCCCAGCCGGTCATGCTGATTGATCCGCAGACCGGTGCCGTCAAAAAGCAGATCACCCTGACATACGGCGATGACGGCAGGCCTAACGGCGCGGTCGTTGAGGGGCAGACATGAAACTAACCCTGAATAACGGCGTTTTGCACGTCGACAACCTGTTTTTTTGTTACGCGGAGCCTGGAAATGGAAGCGAAACTTTACAACCTGGCGAGTACCCGGTCAGCACGCAATTTAGCCACAAGTTTGGACAAGATCTACCAAACGCAGTTGGCCTTGGCTGGGTGGGCGCTGACAAAGAGTGCGACCTTATTCTGGGCCGAGTTCGCTCGGGGACTGGTGTCCTACCATGCCACGGTCATGTCAGCCGCATTCTCGCCCTACTTGAAGCCGCCGAAGATCGCGGTGCCTCCGCAACGCTGGTGATTGAGCATGGCTGAGTTTGAACCGGCTTTCCAGCGTCTGATGCTCGAAGAGGGCATCGAGCTAACCAACGATCCTGTTGACCGTGGAGGTCAGACGTATGCCGGGATTTCGCGCAAGCACAACCCGAAGTGGCTTGGCTGGAAGTTTATCGACGCTGGCGACACGCCGCCGACAGATTTGGTACGCGAACTCTACCGAGAGAAATACTGGAATCACATCAAGGGCGACCGAATCAACAGCCAGCGAGTTGCCGAAGTCCTTTTCAGTCAGTCCGTCAATAACGTCGAAGCCGGAATCAAGCTGATGCAGATCGTCGTGGGTGTTGTTCCTGACGCCAAGGTCGGAGAGAAGACGCTTGCTGCGATCAACAAGTATACCGAGCGCTCGCTGATGACGCCGGAAGAAGCGCTGCTGTCCCTCTACTCCCACGCACACAGCACTCGGTATCACGCCATCGGGATGAACGACAGGTCGCAGCGTAAGTGGTGGCCGGGATGGTGGGCACGCGCAATAAGGATAATCAAATGAACCCGCTCACAGACGTTGTAATCGGCACAGTCGGCAAGGTCATCGAGTCCGTTGGCAAGGCCGCTGACAATCTGCTGACTTCAGACGATGAAAGAAACAAAGCCGAGATCGAAGCCCGTCGCATTGATGCTGATCTTGAGAAAGCCCACCTCGCCGATACCGACTCAGCTCGCAAGATGCAGATTGCTGCACTTGGGCAAGACGACTTGTTCAGCAAGCGGTTCATCTACTTCTTCAGCATCTTCTGGTCCGTCTTTGCTATGGGCTTTATCGCCTACGCATCGTTCGTTGAGATTCCCGAACGCAATGCACACACGGTAGACGTTGCAATGGGGTTCCTGCTTGGGACCGCGATTAGCTCAATCTTCAGCTTCTTTTTGGGTACGACTGCTACAGCCAAGAAGAAGGACGACACCATTCAATCCTTGGCAGCCAACAAATGATCGAACAGCACCCATACATCGGACCAGATAGACGGTTGTCAGATCGCCGCAATGACGACGTGGCCGAACATATCCGCGCATTCGTGAAGAAGGAATTCGAGGCGCATGAAGCGCGTGAGAAGACGAATACGGTTGCACTGATCGAAGCGTTCAAGGCAGAAGCTTTTGTCGATACCCCAGCCCAGCATAAGAGCGCACATCAATCATTGATTGACGCGAGCAAAGCAGAAGAGGCTTTCTGGCGCGACTTACGCAGCGACATCGCGAAGAAAAGTATTTGGGGCGTGCTGCAAATTCTGCTGACGCTGATCGCTATCGGAGCAGCGGCAAAGCTCGGCCTGTCATCGGTGTTCGGAAAATGAGCGCCGTCCTCGACATCATCGTGCTGGGCATGTCCGCCGTGTTTATCGCGTGGGTAGTCCTTGAGATTCAGCGGTGGGATGAATGAAACATGGCCGCCCGCCTGAACTGCTGGATTGCAGCGATGTGGATATGGCTCATGGGTCATGCGATGCAGTACGCATGGATTCGTCGGTCGCACGCATTCGGTGGCTGGATACCGCATTTCGGGTATGCAGAGCGCTGCGGACTGCGGAGCTTTCGGTCAATCGAGTACCGACCTCCGAAGGGGCGGCGTTGGACACCAGCGGACAGGGTAATTCTGTTCGAGGGCGAATGGCTCGTTGTTCACTACAAGGCCGTTGCAATCAGGCGGTGGCCAACAAAGGACATGGCGCTGCACGACTTCTGGGGTGGTTCGCGTAAATGACCTACCTAGACCGCGTCCTTGTCGCGATTGATCAGCTTGCCGGGACCGTATTCCTCGGACTCCCTCCGGATGAAACAATCAGCGCAGCCGCTCACAGACGCGGTTGGAAACGCACAGAGAAATTTATCAACTGGCTATTTCGCGATGACATGCACTGCGCTAAAGCCTACATCGCCGAGCTAGTCGGCACTCAAAACGCTAAGGAGTATTCCGATGCCTAACTACATCGTAACTCGCAAAGCAGACGGGGAAGAAGTGCTGCGCTATTCGGCGGCAGTCGCGCAAGAGGTTAATGGCTTCGACATGATCGATTACGACCATACAGAGTACGCCCCAGAAGCACTACCCGTTCCGACGGCTGACCCATCCCGTTGGCGCATTTACGTTGGCAGCTTCTTTGACCGCTTTGGTGCCGCCAAACTGGGAATCCTTTCAGACGCCGACCCCGTTGTGCAGGCGGTTATCAAGGATGCTTCGGTGCGCAATTACATCGACTTGATAGGGCGACGTGACGAGCTATTGCAAGTCATTGGCTTGTTGAATCTAAAGGGCCACACGGTCGATGCTGTGGCAGTGCTGGACGTAGAGCCGAACGAAGACGAGGTGTGGCGTGGCTAATAAATACATTCGTCACGGCGAAACGTACTGCGGCGACGGCACAACCAGTGCGGCGGCTGCTAGTGATGGTGGCGTCGGGGCGTGGAACAACATCAACATTTTTGAAGGTACTGCTCCGCCATATGGTGCGCTGGCCGCTGGTGATGTGGTTTACATGCGGTCAAAGGATGCTGCCGGGGCAAACGTGTCAAGAACCTCAAGCGTCAGTCTTGGTTCGACATCCGGAACGGTTTCATCACCGATCACATGGATTCTTGATGCGGGAACTGTGTGGTCAGGAATCAACGGGACACTGACCTACACCGGGGCTATAAACATTACGTTTCGCGAAAACAACAACATCATTTGCGACGCGCAGGACGCGCTCAGCGTTGTGCAAACAAGCGATTGGCCGGGCGTGCATCTGGTCACTTTGAAAGGCTACGCCAAAAACATCAAGATTGACGGCGGCATCATGGAGGCCGGAACTTATGCTGCGCTGTATGCGTCAGCGGCAGGGGCGATTCTGGAAAATGCGACGATAAAAGTCGGCAACGGAACAGGCCAGCGAACAATTTTGGTAGCAGATGGTGGGACGCTCACGCTGATCAATCCTGACATCGAAATGAAGAAGTCGGTTTCCGGTCAGTACCTGTTCTGGGCAGATGCTTATTACGGCACAACCTATATTGAATGCCGGTATGGGCGCATTTGGGGTGTTGGAGCTACAGATCAATCTTTTGTATTGCGCTGCCCATCGTCTGGCAGCGGCCACCCAAGAGTCAAGATCATCGGCACACAAATTCCGACTGCGATGCCGATGACGTCTGCCAGCTACCCTGTCGGGAATTCGAGTGCATTTGAAATGTTCGGCCTCGACGGTGCAGCCGGATCGTATTTTGAAGAATCATGGGGTTGGGCAACAAGCCGCACTGACAACAACCCGCCTGTTTTGTCGGGCCAATTGCCAACCAGTGCATTGAGTTTGTGGGCTTGGCGCGTTTATCCGCGATCAGCCAGCTTTCAAAAACCCGTCAGGATGTTGTCCGGGAAAATATACACCGACGATCCATCGACAAAGACGGTAACGCTGGAATTCCTGACGGCCAACACGCTGAGTATCAATAAAAGCAATACATGGATGACGGTCGAGTACATCGACAACGCTACCGGGCTGGGGAAATGTGTATCGACATTCGATCCTTCCGGTGCGGCGGTAAGCACTTCGACAGCCGCGTGGAATGTCACAACGTGGGCGCTTATTACGTGTAACAAAAATAAGATGTCGCTCACGACGCCGACCAGCATCAAGAAAGACACGCTGATTACCGTCACATTCTGGTCGCGCCTCGCCGCTGCTTCAGCAAATGACATCTTCTTCCTTGACTCCGACTTCTCACTGTCATGAGCGCCGCAGTTCCTTATCCGTTTTTCACCCTGCTTGGACAGGCAAGAGGAAGAACTGTCGGTATTGGCGGGGCAACTTTGGGTGTGTGTCGTCTCCCGACCGACTCAATCGGCACGTTTTCCCTGACCTTGACGAACGTCGTCACAGGATCAGCCGTCCAGATCGAAAGTCAAGACGGCACCACGACACTGCACAACAGTACTGCGTCTGGATCAACTATCGGCATCACGTTATCGGTCTATGCCGTTGGGTCCAGCCTGAACAATCTACGCATCAAAGTACGCAAGGGCAGTGCCGCCCCGTATTACCAACCCTACGAAACACTGACCACGGCAATCGTCGGGTCGCAGTCAATTTACGTGTCACAGATTCCGGATTGAGGATTAGATCATGGCCATTAGCGCAAGCGACTTCACTATAGATTCCTCCGGAAACGTCCGGCAAGCAACCGCATTCGTGCCGGGTACGCACTCGCGCTACTCGACACTGGAACTTCACGCGTGGCTGCAAGACCTTGCCGACAACGCCGCACCCGCTGGCGACGATCTGGTGTCTATCCTTGGCGTCAATCCTTCGGAGCTTGCTGGTAAGCGGAATGCTTCGCGCCCGATGGCACTCACCCTGCTGCCGAACTACAACATCAACGATGCGACGGCGCAGTGGTTCAAGTTCGGCTCCATCGAACAGGCCAGCGGCAACGATCTCTACACGGGTCTGAAAGTCCTCGGCTCACTGGTCGCATCCAGCCCGATCTACATCACGCAGTCGAACAGCAAGATCACGAAATACTGGCAAGATTCGGACGCTTCCAACTTCCAGATTCTTGTGAAAGCCAAGTCTGGCGGCACGTTGATCGACTCCGGAAACATCTCGGTATTCTCCCGCAAGTACGGGCAGACCTACTCCCACTTTGACGTTAATCTGGCAGCAGGCGGCGAACAGGCAGCGGCGCTTTCGACCTCGCTGGATGGCAACGTCGATACGGGTGTGGTGACTCCGGTGGTTGCTGCGGGTTACTTCAGCACGGCCATCGGTGGCACGGCAACACCGGGAACACAGAAGATCACGCTGGCTTACGGCGATACCACGCAAGACCTCGGCGGCGGGCAGGGTTCATTGCTGCACAAAGGAACGATCACGCTCGACGGGTCGATATCTCTGTCACAAGCCTACCAAGCCCTGATGTGGGCCTGCTCCGAATCCTCGACCATTACCTTCAACAGCATCCCCGGCTGGCGCTATCGCGTCCTGCCCGGCCAAACCTACGCCGAAAATATCGCAGCGCCGTTCGGTACTTACGCTGGCGGCAAGTGGTTTGTTGCTCAAGGCTGGTGGCTGACGGGTGTCCAAGCTGCTGACTCGAAAAACTATCAGTTGGTTTCCCATACTGGCGTCACGGAAACACCGCCGACTTCCATCGCGGTGCAGATCGGTGGCGTGGTATCCGGCGACTACGTGCTGGTTGCGCGTGATAACGGATCGGGCGGAATCCTCGACACGGAATACACGGTCAGTGGTTCGTCTGGTGCCACCTCGATTACGGTCACCGGGCTTAAGGCAGATACGCCAGCAACGGGGGTTATCCGGATCGACGGCGACCGCTACACCTACACCGGCTGGACTGGTACGACAGTTTCAGGATTGTCTCCGGCGCTCTCCAAGACCTACACCAGCCGTCCAGCCTTTATTCCGCTGATTGACGACACGTCGAGCGGCACAACGATCAACTCGGCCAACATGCAGTATTCCAGCGCCTTCACCTGCCGCTATCGTGTGCGTAACGGTGGCGGATCGCCCATCGTGCCGTTTGAATCGACACTGGCCGTCACGTCGACGGGTGGCTCCGGTACGGCTGTTCGTAATGCTGATGCCTGATCATGGCACTGACTTTCAACACCGCAACGTACACGATTGAGAGCACGGCAAGTCTTTCCGACCTGCCGGCTTTTCACGCGGCGTTACGGGATTGGGAAGACTCAGAAGCCGGGGCTATTCATCCGGTAACGCACTCATGGAAAGCCCTCGACCTCGGGTCGGGCGGGTTCTTCTACCAGTGTGACCTGTTAAGCCCTTGGGTTCTGAAGTTCCTTAACGCTGGTAACTACACCATCAGCGGCAACCTGAACGCCACTATCACGCCAGTTGCCGGGGTGTACGTTGAGCGCAAGACGTCTGCCGCCTACGTCACAACCTCGGTCGGCGGTTCAGGACCAAGCGCTGCCGAGATCGCCGCAGCAATCCTCGCCGCTGCTCAAGTTACGCCGATTCACGCGGATGCGCGGATGAACAACGGCGCACCGATTATCGGTGACGGCTCTGTGGATGATCCCTGGCGAGGTGTCGGTGTCGTTCCTTAGAAAATCATTCAGCAGCAAATCCTATTTCCCGGAAGTATGGTTTGCCGAGGCCGATGACTCCCATTTAACCGATGAGGAAAAAGACAGCGGCGGTCTATTTGCCAAGGCGCTTATCCGCGACAAGCTGGACAAAGACCGGATCGCATTCAGGCGCAAGGAACTGGCAAGACTGGAAGCCGAACGGCAATTCGAAGCGCGGATTGAAGCCGAACGCAAAGCAAAGCGCGAAGCTGAAAGACTGGCTGAATCTGAGCGTGTTGCGAAAGAAAACGAGCGCATTGCAGCGATTGAAGCCTATCGCGCTATATCGCCAGTCCATCAAGCGCCGTTAAGCGCCGTTAAGCGCCACGAACTTGACGAAATCGCTCCGGAGCTGCTGCAAAAACTGGTAGCAATCTCGGATAAGCCGTCACCTGTTGTCAATGCCGAACCGTTAAGCGATGTTGCACCAGACTATTCCGACGACATCGCCCTGATAATGATCCTTTTGGAAGCCGCGTAATGACCACGGTCAATGAGCAACTGCTTGACGCATCAATAAGCCATGCGATTGATATGCAGCGCTACTCGAACGGTGTTGTTAGACGTTTGATCGCTTTGCTGAATCGCGCTGATAACGATCTGTTCTTGCAGATCAACTCAGCGCTATCCCGATTGCCAGCCGAATCATTCACTGTCGAACGCCTTGATTTGTTGCTGGCAGATGTCCGTCGCGTCAATGAAGCGGCCTATCAGCAGTTGCGGCATGGGCTGGAAAGCGAGCTAAAGGATTTGGTCGCCTATGAATCCAACTACCAGATGCAGCTATTCCAGAGCGCTTTGCCGGTGCAGTTGTCGGTAGCGTCTATCAGTGTTGAACAAGTCTATTCCGCTGCGCTCGCACGCCCTATGCAATCCCGGCTTCTTTCAGAATGGGCAAAGGGCATTGAAGCGGACAAGATGGTGCGCATTCGTGACGCGCTGCGCATGGGTTACGTCGAGGGCGAAACGATCAGCCAGATGGTGCAACGGATTCGCGGGACACGAGCAAGAGGCTACGAAGACGGGATTATCCAGACGGATCGCCGAAACGCTGAAAGCATTGTGCGCACCGCTATTTCGCACACGGCAGGTCATACGCGAGACAGATTCGCAGAAGCAAACGCCAGCCTGATCGCGGCAACCGTTTGGATAAGCACCCTAGACATGCGCACGACGAAAGAGATATGCGTACCGCGTGACGGCAAGAAATACGACCCGGTGACACATAAGCCAATAGGCCATGACATGCCGTGGGGCGCAGGGCCGGGTCGGGCGCATTGGAATTGCCGCAGTTCTAGTTATTTCGCCTTGAAGTCATGGAAATCGCTCGGCATAGATATGGAAGAATTGCCAGAATCTTTTAGGTCGTCTATGGATGGCACAGTGCCGGAAAGCACCACGTATATCGACTGGATAAAGAAGCAAAGCGCAGGGCGGCAAGATGATTTTTTAGGCACGACTCGCGGTCGGTTGCTCAGAAGCGGAGGGCTTCCGGTTGATCGCTTATACGACCAAAAAGGCAAGTGGTTATCGTTGGATCAACTGAGAGAAAAAGACGCTGCCGCGTTTAGCCGCGCGGGATTGTAGTGGTAAAATAGACGGGCCGCAAGCAGTGCTACTAACACTGAGCGGCCCTAACCAATCTGACTGATAAGGAGTCACAAATGGCTGATGCTATTCTAGCAACTTGCTCAACTTGCGGTAAAGCCTTCAATGGCAGCAAGCACAAACCAAATAAATTTTGCTCCAAAGAGTGCTACAGGACAGCGCAGCGCAACGGCTTATACAAGCATGGTCATAGACAAACGACATTCAGATCGTCATGCGCTCATTGCGGAAATATGGTTATTGGTTCGACGTCGACAAAACGTAACGGTGAAAAGTCAGACGTATTGTTCTGCAACAGGACGTGCTACGACAGTTACAGACGTAAAATTGTCGAAAGCAGAAACGTAAAATGCAAGAATTGCGGAAATGAATTTGAAACGTTAGCAAGCTCTGTAAAACGCGTGTTTTGCTCAGTTGAATGCAAAAACCAATACAAACGCGCAAAGCCAAAGCATTGCGTGAATTGCAAATGCCTTTTTACGCCGGTAAAGATGCACGGATCAGGAAAATACATAAGCCACAACGCAGGAAAGACGTGTTCAGCTTATTGCCATAATCAATGGATAAGAAACGATCCAGAGCGTAAGCGCAAGATAGGCGATGCCTTCAGGGGTTCTAACCATCCTAACTGGCAGGGCGGAAAGTCGCTACTTAACAACACAAGCAACCGAGGGCCAAACTGGAAAAAGCAAAGGGAGTCGGCGCTAAAGCGAGATAAATTTGCATGTGTTGATTGTGGAATTTCAAACGACGATTGCATTGCAAAGTTTGGAAGAGGTCTTGACGTAGATCACATAACGCCGTTTCACAATTTCAGCAGCTACAAAAAAGCCAACGCTTTATCAAACCTAGCGTGCAGATGCGCGGCTTGTCACAAAATAGAAGAGTCAAAGCGCGGCATGGTGCAGATGGTTTTGCCAATGCAAGACAGCATAAAAAGGCAGCACAAACAAGGAATCAGGTTTAGCAACGCCAAACTTACGCGACAAGAAGTTGTTTTGATACGACATAAATTTAATACAGGATGCTCGCTGAAGTCATTACAAGCTGAATTCAGCCAAGTTGGAATGCACGCAGTGCGAGATATTATTCAGCGAAAAACTTGGAAGCATCTATGATTGAAGGATGCAAAAACTAACCCTAGTCGCTGACAATGCCCGGCCTGAGAAGCCGAAAGGCACTGTCAGGCGCTCGCCTAAAGTTGCGCAATATTGTCCAGAATGCAATGGAGCCACTTGGTTCTTCGTGAATCAAGGGCCGGCTGATCGCACCGATGGCCAGGGGACATTAAGGCTTAGGTGCTGCGTGCATTGCATGGGCAAGGGGAAGGTGGTTACTTGGTAAATTTCTCTGCATAGCAACTATCCACCTGTTGCAAAGTAACTTTCCATTGTGATACCATTCCCGCAAGGCGCTGAGTTTTTGCGCCCAGAAATTACCAAGCTGCCCATAGGCGGCTTTTTTTATGCCATTTTTCCGGATGGGAGATGGCGTTTGGGCCGGATGGCTCGTCTTGGGCGGATGCCCGAAAGGTAAAAAATGAAACTGAAACTGAATGAGCAGGGCTTCGCAGTTGTCCAGGATGGCAAGCCGGTTTATATCGCCGATGATGGGAAGGAAATCCCGTTTGACGTCGTTGGAACCCAATCCACCATTGGCCGATTGAATGCTGAGGCAAAGTCTCACCGCGAGCGTGCAGAGGCGGCTGAAAAGTCGTTGAAGTCGTTTGACGGTATTGCCGACCCTGCTGCCGCTTTGAAAGCCTTGGACACCGTGGCCAGCCTTGATCAGAAAAAATTGATTGATGCCGGCGAAGTCGAAAAGGTCAAGTCTGAGATCAGCAAGGCGTTTCAAGCCCAGCTAGATCAGGCAAACAGCAAAGCGCAGACGTTGGAGCAGGCGTTGTACGGTGAGAAAGTTGGCGGGGCGTTTGCCCGGTCAAAGATGATCGCCGACAAGCTGGCCATTCCGGCTGATCTGGTTCAAGCACGTTTCGGCCAGCAGTTCAAAATCGAAGAAGGTAAAACAGTCGCTTACGACATGCACGGTAACAAGATTTACAGCCGCGCGCGTCCTGGTGAAGTTGCCGAATTTGATGAGGCGCTGGAAAGTCTCATTGATCAATACCCGTATAAGGACACAATCCTTAAATCGTCAGGCGCGTCCGGTTCAGGCGCTCAAGGCAACGGGAACGGATCGTCGGGCAGTAAAACCCTAACACAAGCTCAGTTCGCGGCAATGAGTCCGGCAGCACGCGCTGCGGCATTTGCCGGCGGGGCTGTTCTCCAAGACTGATACCCAGTCATTCAATAAAGAAGCCGCCGGAGGGCGGTTTTTTTTCGTCCAAAGGAAATCCAAATGGCAAATACTCTCACCTCTCTGGCACCTGTGCTTTTCAGTGCCGCCCAAACTGTCTCAAATGAGCCGTTTGGCGTTATCTCAGGCATTACAACCAACTTCAACGACAAGGGCGTTGCCAAGGGCGATTCTGTTCTTGTGCCGGTCGCTCCTGTCCGTGCGGCTTCCGACTTCACGCCGGCTGCCACTTCGTCTGCTGGTGATGATGCTGTGGCGTCTAACGTCGCAGTTCAAATCACCCAATCCAAGAAAGTTAGCTGGCACCTGACCGGCGAACAGATTCGTTCGCTCGATAATGGCGCTGAATCCGCTGAATGGATGCGTCAGCTTATCGCTCAAGGCATGCGCACTCTGCGCAACCTGGCTGAGGCCGATTGCGCAGCCGCTATCAAGGTTGGCGCTTCCCGCGCTTACGGTACGGCTGGCACGACCCCGTTTGCGTCTGATCTTTCCGCACTGACCAACGTCTATAAGCTGCTCAAAGACAACGGCGCTCCGATGTCTGATTTGCAACTGGTTGTTGATACCTCGGCTGGCCTTAACCTGCGCAACCTCGGCATTATTCAGCAAGCCTATCAGGCCGGCTCTGATGCTGAACGTCGTTCCGGCAACCTGCTCAAGCAATTCGGGTTCTCGATTGGCGAATCGGCAGGTATTGTTTCGCACACCAAGGGAACCGGTGCATCCTACGTAACTTCTGGCTCTACCGCCGTCGGTGTCAAAGATGTTGCACTTGTGACCGGCACAGGCACTGTGTTGGCTGGCGATGTCGTGACCTTTGCTGCTGATGCCGCTAACAAGTATGTCGTCAATACTGGCGTTGCTGCACCTGGCACGATCTCGCTGGGCCGTCCTGGCGCTCGTGTCGTCATCGCTACGGCAAACGCTCTGACTGTTGGCAACAGCTACACGCCGAACCTTGCGTTTGAGCGCTCCGCTGTTGTTGGCGTCATGCGTCCGCCTCTCATGCCGGCAAACCCGACCATGAGCATGCTGCCGATTTCTGACGATAAAGGTATGACCTACCTGTTGGTCGATATTGCTCAGTACGGTCAGCGCACGCTTGAACTGCACCTCGCCTACGGGTTCAAAGTGGTTCAAAGCGAGCATGTTGCACTGGTTCTCGGCTAATAAGCAATCACCGGGGGCTTCGGCTCCCGGTATTTCTTGAGGAATCACAATGGCTGGTCTCACCCGCGAACAACGCGCTGCAAAAGCTGCCGCGCTTGAAGCCGATACCGCGCATCTTGTCGCCATGACAAAGAATGGCGAGACGTTGCACGTCCATCCGTCTTGCGTACAGTCGCACAAGGATGCCGGCTGGAAGGTTGTCGAATAATGGCGCTGATCGTCGAGGACGGCACCGGCTTGTCGAATGCAGAATCATATGTGTCCGTGTCCGAGTGTGACGACTACGCATACAACCACGGCCTATCCTGGACGGCGGTTGATAGCGACAAGGAGGTAGCACTCCGCAAGGCAACACAGTATCTCGATAGCGTTTATCGCTGGAAATCCTGCCAGTCAAGCCAATACACGCAGGCGCTCAAATGGCCTCGTGTCGATTATCAATGGGATTGGCCACAGGTAGCACGGCTCAAAGCCGCCTGCTGCGAACTGGCGATCAAATCCATGACCACCGATTTATTCGCCGATGTTAATCCGCAGCATGTCACATCGGTACAGGTTGGACCTATCCACAAGACCATGAGCGCACCGGCAAACGGTGGGCAAAAGCGGTTTGCTGCGATTGATGCGCTGCTGGCGGATCTGATCCGTGGCAGCGGTGGCGTTGAGGTTGTCCGATCGTGAGACTGTCTTTGGACAAAAACGACCGCGCATATCGCGGATCTATTGGTATTGGTGCAACTGTTTATATTGATGGCGAAAAAGCCGAGCGCGTCATAACTGCTGATGAAGAGTCTGGCGAATTGGTTGTCGTACAGGCGAATGACAAAGGCGATGTGCTTGTGCGTAACGGCGAAATTCAAACAGAAACTCGGCGAGGGAAAGTGGTAATCGTTCTTCCTGAAGGCCTAGAGTTTCTGAGGGATAGAAAATGAGTTTTTATGGAGACATGGCAGAAACAGTTAATGACCTACTCAGCGAGCTAGGCCAAGCCGTCACCATGCGCCGTCAAACCGCCGGGGAATATGACCCGGAAACCGGCAGCGCAGCGATTACCACGACGGACGAAGCGGGATATGGTGCTGTCTTTGATTTCGGCGGTCGCGCCAGTGCGTATTTCTCCGGCGAAACGATGATTCTTGCCGGGGATAAGCAGCTATTACTCTCTCCCGTAGGTATATCAGCGCCGCTTCCCGGTCATCTGGCGATTGTCGGAAACGAGACATGGAATATCGTCTCAGTCAAAACCACCGCACCGGCTGGCGAGGCTGTGATGTATGAGTGTTTGATTCGCAAATGAGCTTTGCCATTGACCTATCCCGCGCAGTTGAACGCGTCAAGGGCAAGACTGAGCTAGTCGTTCGCAAGGTGATGCTGGAAACATTCACCAAGGTGATTTACAAATCTCCGGTGGATACTGGACGGTTCCGCGCGAACTGGACAATCGGCTACGGATCGCCAAACCGCACAACCACGGAAGCAACAGACAAAACCGGTGGCGCGACGGTTGGCAAGATTGCCGCAGAAGTGGCAGCCGTCAAGCTAGACGGAAAATCAATCTACCTGACCAACTCACTTCCATATTCGCTCCGCCTGGAAAATGGTTATTCGCAGCAAGCACCGCAGGGCGTAGTAAAGCTCACGCTAATGGAAATCTCATCTCACTACGGGCGCTAAATGAGCAACGCAATCATCCGCGCGGCGCTTGAATCGCGGCTCAAGACATGGGCTGCTGCACAATCGCCGCCTATCCCTATCGCGTACCAGAACGCGCCATTCACACCACCTACGCAAGCCCGTTACCTGCGGGCTTTTTTATTGCCTGCCGAAACCGATAGTCAGTACGTGGAAGGCACCGACCGCATTTACATGGGGCTGTTTCAAATCTCAATCTGCGTGCCTGCCGGTACAGGGCCGGGTGTTGCGGAACAGCTTGTCGTTTCCCTTGAATCAATTTTTGCCTATCCGCTGGTTATCGTCAGATCCGGCTGGAACATCGCCATCAATCGCCCATTAAGCACCTCACCGGCGATGCAGGAGGACGGGCTGTACGTCTTACCCGTCCATATCCGATACCGGGCTGATCAAGCCTAAACCAATCAAGCCGCGAAAGCGGTTTTTTAACGCCCGTTTGGGCAAAACCAGACCCGCTTAGTGCGGGTTTTTTCATTTCAGAAAGGCCCAAATCATGGCTTCAGTTCCTACTGGTAGTACATTTTTCATCGCATCCGCTTTTGCGGCCAACAAGACCGTCACTTCGATGACCAACGCAGCCGAGACAGTCGTTTCTTCGACCGCTCACGGTTATTCCGTTGGCGATTTCGTCGAGATCACCTGCGGCTGGGGCCGTATCAACAAGCGTGCGTTCCGCGTCAAAACCGTCCTGACCGATTCGTTCGTCCTGGAAGGCTGCGACACCTCGAACACCACGTTCTTCCCGAACGGAAGCACGACCGGCACCGTCCGCGAAGTGACCACCTTTACCCAGATCACCTCGGTGATGTCTCCACAATCCAGCGGTGGCGATCCGAAGAAGGTCACGTATAAGTTCATCGAGTCGGATGTTGAGTACAACATCAATGACGGCTTTACCGCAACGGACTACACCATCGAACTGGATGCTGACTCCATCGGCTCTGCTGGTTATACCGCGCTCAAATCCCTTACCGATGTCCAGACCGACACGATCCTCAAGATCGTTACCCGCTCCGGCTCCATCGTGTTGGTGCCTTGCACCGTGGCCTTGAACGAAACCATCAGCTTTACAGATGGCCAGATCAACAAGGTCAAGGCGTCGTTCTCGGGTAACAACCGCAGCACGCGCTACGCATCGTAATCCCCGGTTTATTGCCAACCAGCCCCGCTTCGGTGGGGCTTTTTTACGCCCGCCGGTCGCTCCGGAGAACGGGCCTTTTTACCTTAAAGAAAGATAATCATGGCGCTCAAGAAAAACCCGAATCCTACTTTCAAACAAATCGTTGAAATCCCGGTTCCCGGTGAAAAGCCTGAGAAGGTGGAATTCACTTACAAATATATGTCCAAGTCGGACTATAAAGCTTTCATCGAATCCGCAACGACCAAGGAAGATGCCGAATCCGCTGCGGAAATCCTAGTTTCCTGGCCGCTGGACAAAGAGTTCGGCGAAATCAGCCAATCGGCCATTGAGGATTTGTTTGACACCTATCCCGGCGCACCGAGCGCGATCATTTCAGGCTTTATCAAAGGTCTGCATCAGGGCCGTTCGGGAAACTAATCGACGCGGCCAAGACGATATTCAAACGCATCCCGACCGATGAAGAGTTGGCAGGGAGCGGATTCTGCCGGGAAGATTACCTGGCAGACGATATTGAGATTTGGCCGTGTTGCTGGGATAGCGTTACGTTCATGGCGTCCCTGCCTCATGGAGCATGGGAACAAGGCATGAACGGTAAATCAAGACTGGATTATGCAGTCATCCAGAACGTGCTGTTTGATCATTACGACATCAAACCCAAACGGCGGAGGGCGATCATGGCTGATCTGATGGTCATGGAAATCCCGGCGCTGAATGCAATGCACGAGAAGTAACCACAGCCTCCTTCGGGAGGCTTTCTTTTTTGTTGAGGATCAGCCATGTCAGAAGAAATTGTAACGCTAGGGATTGAGGTTAATACCTCCGGCGTTCAGCGAGGCACGAATGACCTCAACACGCTAACAAATGCCGGGTCACGGGCAGAGCGCGGATTCCGAGCGCTTGCGCAAGCCGTATCCGGCCTTGCAATGGGCGCAACCATCAAAGAGTTTATCCAAGCCGCTGATGCGATGGATAACATGAGCGCAAGGCTCAAACTCGTCACAGAATCTCAAGCCCAATTTGCGAGCACGCAAACGCGCCTGATTGCGCTGGCCAATGCCAATCGCGCCGGGCTGCAAGAGACCGTTGCGCTATTCACCAAGATTGCCGATCCTATCAAACGCGCCAATGGTTCGATGGAAGATTCCATCAAGATCGTTGATGCGTTCTCAAAGTCCCTAAAAATCGGCGGGGCAAATACCCAAGAAGCGGCATCAGCCACACTTCAGTTTGCCCAGGCAATGGCATCCGGCAAATTGGCCGGTGATGAATTCCGGAGTATCGCCGAGGCATCCCCGCGCTTTATGAAGGCGATTGCCGATGGCATGGGCGTTCCGCGTGAAGCACTGAAAAAGCTTGCAGAAGACGGTAAATTGACCGTTGATGTCGTTGGCAACGCGCTGATGAAAGTCGGAAGCCAGCTAACGATTGAATTTGCCCAGTTGCCGACCACCGTTGGCGATGCGATGGTGCAGATCAAGAACGAAGTGATGGTCGGTGTCCAAGAGCTAAATCAGGCGGGCGGATTTACGCAGGGCATCGTGGCAGGTCTGGAAGATGTTAAAGCAACCATGCCATCGTTCAAGGCGGTTTTGGTCGAAGCGGCGAAAGGCTTCGAAGGCTTGGAAGAGCGTACCGCCTTTGCAGAGGTCGGTCTAACCGCACTGCGCTACACGATGGAAACGCTTCTCGTTGTTGGGGCCAATCTCGCATACATGGCACAAACAGCCGGGCGTGAATTGGGCGGCATGGCCGCGCAACTGGCGGCATTAGGCCGTGGCGATCTGGCGGGTGTTACGGCTATCGGCGAAGCCATGAAAGAGGACGCTGAAAAAGGCCGTCAAGCATTAGCTGCATTTGAAAACCGCATCCTGACAAGTTACGACAAGCAGGAAGCGATGCGCAAGGATGCGACGAATAGCCGTGCGGATATGTACCGGCACTGGCTTGTTCAGGATGCTGAATTTGCGTCCAGGTCAATCGCCGTCCTGCAAGCCTATTCCGGATACTCGGTCGAAGTACAACGCGCAGCAATGGAAGCGCTTGCAAAAGGCATGTATGGCGGCAAGACATCAGGCGGCCTGCAAGCACCAAAAGTCGCAGAGGATTTGACCAAAGTCAAAAAAGCCGCTGATGAACTGGCGCAGGTGCTTGCGAAGATCAACGGTAAGGAACTCGGACTAGATTCAAGCTACTGGAAAGACCTGAACACGCTTTACACCGCGTATTCCAAAGGAAAACTCTCGCTTGATGATTATGCAAAAGCTGTCGGCAACCTGACCAAGCAGCAGCAGTTCCACACCGACGCAATCAACGAGGCCGAAAGAGCGCAGGCCGATTACGAAAGAGCGCTGCAATCGGCGCTTTCCCCGCTGGAACAGCAGGCCAGAACGCTGGAACTTGAAGTCCAGAACTACGGACTTGCCGATTCTGCCATTCAGTCGGTCATCATTTCACGACTGGAGGCGGCCCGCGCTATGGCCGTAGAAAATGGCGCATGGCCGGAACATCTAAATTATCTTGATCAAGAGATTGAACTGCGCAAGCGGATCGCTACCGCAGCAGGGCAAAAAGAAACTCTCGAAATAAACAAAAAAGCCGCAGAAGATGCCGCTCGCGAATGGAAGCGCTTCTCCGACGACATCGAACGCAGCCTGACCGATGCGCTGATGCGCTCGTTCGAGTCCGGCGAATCGTTCGGCCATGCGTTTATCAAGAATCTCAAGAACGCGCTGAAAACCTCCGCGCTCAAGGTTGTTATTCAGGCAGTTGTCGGTGGCACGGGGGATATTGTCGGCAGTCTCGGCAATGCGGCGATCAATGCAGTGCTCGGCACATCGGGCAGCAATGGCGGGTCAGGCACGAACTATCTGGGGCTTGCGAGTAATGCGCAGTCTGCTTACAGCGCGTATGGTGTGGCGTCTAACATCTATAACTACGGGCTGACAGATACCGTACAAGGTGCGTATTACGGCTTGCAAAACTTCCTTTCTCCTGCTCCCGCTGCCGGCGAATTTACGGTTCCGACTGCTGCGCAACAACTGCAGCAAGACTATTACGCGTGGCAGGCATTGGAGGCTGCACCAGTAGAGACGGCGGCCCCTACGACAACTGCAGCAGGCGCCTACGCAGGCTTAGGCTATTTCGCTGCTGCTGCCGCTGCCATCCTCGCCATCTGGCAAGCCAACAAGGCCAAGCCGATCAACTATCAAGGCATGGAAGTCACTGGCGATTACGCAGGCAGTGCTTTCAGCGGCAACATCTCAAGCAACTTTAGCCGTGGTGCATCCTCTTGGGAACGCATCATGCCTCTCACCAGCGACCGTGATGCCGTCTATGCCGCGATGATGGGGCTGGACGAATACAACCCGCGCCCTTATGAGGGATATACCTACACCACGGAAGACGGCAGCCAACAGTCGTTTGGGGGCATTTCCGAAGAAGAAAGCGCCCGTATTCGCGCACAGTCTGCATCCCTGTTCAACAGCGGCAACTACGGCGCGTTGATGCAAAGCAGCGGGGCCACGCTCCCCGTCTCCGTCGACCCCAACGTCCTCGGCGGTATCGACGCTGCCATCGAAGCCGCCTTCAACGGCCCGAAATCCGCCATGATCGCGCTGGCCAAGACCTTTGACGACACCGCCCTGGCGGACAAGGTCAATGCCTTCAGTACCTCGATCAAGGTCAGTGGCAACACGATCGGCGAGATCATGGGCAAGATTACCGCTCAGGTCAGCACCGAACTGAGCCAAGCGGTATTGCCGAGTGTCGAAGCCGCTCGTACCAGCGGCGCCGCCCTTCGCGCCAGCTTCGAAACCGCAATTGCCGACGCAACCAAGGCCGGGAACACTGCCGCAGCCGAATCTCTGAAAGCCCGTCTCGACGCGCTGGGCATCGTCGCCGGCGAATCGTGGAAGCAGACTTTCAGCCGGTTGATGAACGAGACGACCGCCGTCTCCGCGATGTTCGACCTGCTCGGCACGAGCATGAAGGAGATGTTCGGCACAGGCGACGTCAACAACGCGCTCAAACTCGCGGACAGCATGACCAAGGCGTTCGGCGGCATCGCCGCCATGAACAGCGCGGTCAATACCTACTTCGAAAACTTCTACACCGAAGAGGAAAAGTTTAAGGTCAAGCAGGACGCACTGGCAGCGCAGTTCAAAGTTTTGAACCTTGAGATGCCGAAAACCCGCGACGGGTTCCGCGATCTGGTCGACGGCCTGAAAACAACGACCGATAGCGAAATCGCTACTTACGCTGCGGTCATCCAGCTTTCCGGCGCGTTCGCTGAATTGGTGCCAACCCTGACAACGTCAACTGCCGCGATTGCGGCAATGGCTGTCACGGCAGAGCAACTGAATAACGCAAAATCCGCGCTGTCGTCCTACCTGAACCCGGCCCAGCGGAAGAGCGTGCTGACCGGCAACATCAATGACGCTGCCTTGGCGGTCGGTGTCGACCTTGGCCCGGAGTCGTTGGATAACCTGACCCGCGCCTCCCGTCAGGATTTCGCCGCTTACGTTCAGCAAGTCGCCAACGATACCAGCGAGGCCGGGAAACGGATGCTGGTAGCCTTGGGGGAGATCGCCCCATTCTTCGAAGAACTGGTGGATCTGTCCGAGTCTGTCGAAACAACCCGCCTGCAAACAGCAATCGACACGCTCCAGGCTCAGGCCGATGCCATCCTGGCAACCTATGGCGATGTCGTCGCGGCCATGCAGGAAATCAACCCGCCTGCCAAGACCCTGGTGGATTCGTGGCGCGACAACAAGGCCGAACTGAGCAATCTCCAGAGCGTATTCGATGAGTTTTTTGGCACGGTAATTCCGACGGCGGCGCAGACTATCCAGGGTCTGATCACGGCAAGGGACACGTTCAACGGCGGCGCGGACACTGCTGCCGACAACGCTGATAACGCCCGACTCCAGACCATGACACCGGCCCAGCGTGCCGCATTCTGGCGCAAGCAGGAGGCTGATCTGTGGCAAGGGCTGGGCAGCAACCCGGACAAGGCGGGGGCGATCAATCAGATCATGGCCGCCTACGGCAATACCCGCGCCGCCGAACTGGAGGCGCTGACAGCCAGCCAGACGACGCTGAACGACGCGCAGAAGACCGGGCTGGAGTCTCAACTTGAAGCATGGCGGACGACGCTGTCGGTCATCGAACGCGCCAAGTCCTTCGCCAAGGATCTGGAGCAGTTCATCGGCTCGCTGGCTTTTTCGGACCTCTCGGCTTTGGGCTACACCGACCAGCTTTCCGCCGCATCAAGCCTGTACGGCACGACCTTGAGTGGTGCAAAGGGTAACGACACCGAGGCCATGGGTAACTTCGTTTCCAACGCGCAAGCCTACTTGCAAGAAGCCCAGCAATATTACGGCGGCGCCTCCCTCGATTACGCCAATATCTACAAGCAGGTTACCGGCGACGCCAGTAACCTTGGCCTCAGTCTGAATACGGATGGCGCCGGCGCAGAAAGCGAAATCGACCGCCTGACCGCTGCCCTCGGTAAGCTGACAACCACGCTGCCAACCGACATCGCCAACGCATTCAGCCTCGAAACCGCCGACGGCTATGAGCGCATCGGCACCGCGCTGAATGCCGGCTCGGCGTATTACGGCGACCGGCTGAAAGAGCAGAACGACCTGTTGAAATCGCAGATAACCCTGCTGCAAGCCGTCATTGACGGCCAGCAGGCGCAGATTGCCCAGCAGGAAGGCAACCATGCGCGGGTGGTCGCTGAATTGCAATCGCAGACCAACCGCCTCAACACCATCGAATCGAACGGGGCGCTGGCGGTGACGGCATGATCTACGTCGCCGAAATCACGACGCACGACGGCAGTAGCACCGCCGTCCGCCTCTTCGCCACCCAAGGGTTCGCGACCGGCCCGCTGGACACGCCGGCCAATACGGTCGCTCCGGGTCGTCTGGTGCAACCTGCCAACTATTCTCGCGCCCTGGCTTCCGATGCGCCGTTTGGCGTGGTCGACACCGGGTACGGTGAATGCGTCGTTCAAAATATCGACGGGGCCATGGATGCCTACCTGCGTACCGGCGTCGACGGCCTGAGTTTCCGCCTGCTGGCCAAGGAAACAACGGACGG